>Ga0247806_10000222_pt1 | contig 39330 bp, 55 predicted proteins | sample UWRJL059202B1_FD_179935 | JGI IMG/M metagenome (GOLD analysis project Ga0247806, IMG submission 179935) | Plant litter microbial communities from Arlington Agricultural Research Station in Wisconsin, United States - UWRJ-L059-202B-1 | ecosystem: Environmental > Terrestrial > Plant litter >... | reverse complement strand
CCCCTCGACTTGCATGTGTTAGGCCTGCCGCTAGCGTTCATCCTGAGCCAGGATCAAACTCTTCATCGTATATTTTAAATATTTTTACGACCTTTGTTGCTAGTTTTTTTTTAATTCGATAAAAGTTTGTATTCTTACTCTCTCTTATGCTGTCAATCCAATATGTCTATGAACGTGTCTTACTTTGTTTTATTTAAAGATTGAAAATTTAAAGGTTTAAAACCTTATCACTCTCTTTCTTTAAGCGGCTGCAAAAGTACAACTTCTTTTTAATCTCACAAGCTTTTTTTGAAAAAAAAATTTCTTCTTCTTTGTCTCAATTAATAAAGTTTTCCAATCCTGCAATGAACTCCCTACCTCGCGGTTGGGGTGGCAAAGATACTATCTTTTCCCTTTCATACGCAAGCTTTTTTTAATTTATTTTTTTAAGCTTTTTTAGTTTTAAACTTTTTACTTATCGCAAATTACCTATCCCTAAATTCGTTTCCTGTGTCAATCTGTTAATGAACTTGTGCTTGTTAGCGGGTGCAAAAGTAACACTTCTTTTCTCTTTTCAAAGCCCTTTTGAAATGTTTTTTTAGTTTATTTCTTAACTCTTTGTTAACGTGTTGCTTGGAATTGAAAGTTTTTTTTGATTGGGTGATTGGATAAAGATCATGGCTTTATAATACCCTATATTGACCTCACCCCCTGCCCCTCTCCAAAGGAGAGGGGTGCCAGGACGGAATTGCTAATTAACGATTCAGATCGCCCTTAGCCCCGATAGAAGCGGTATCCCGCCGACCAGAGGGAGACGGATATAGCGTATAGCGGGCGCGGCCTTTGCTGAAATGCGCCTGCAACGGCTGCTGCTTATATATAGGTGTAAATTATTAGTGAGGGAGTTAATGGTATCTATTGATTTTTTATTTCTCTTATTTAATACGTAAACATAACGGTAAAATTTTAAAAGAGAGCAATACTTATCATTTAGTAAGAATATTCTAATATTTTTCGTAATTTTAATTTACCTTACACAATATTATAAGGTAAAATAAATTATAAGGAACCAGTAAATCAAAATTAATGAAAAAATTTAATGTCTTATCATTAGCAGCAGTTATCGTATTTTTAACAGCGTGCGGAGGAAAATCTTCCAGCGAAACGGCTCCTGCAGAGGAACAGCAGGTGGCAGAAAAGCATGGAGAAGTATTAGCGGTAAACCTAGAAACATCTAAAGTTGACTGGAAAGCTTTTCATAAAGGAGGTTTTGCACCACGCTGGGGTACATTAGCTATTAAATCGGGTGAAGTATCATTAGAGGGCGAAGAGCTAACAGCCGGCGACTTTGTTATAGACATGAAATCACTTAAGGTAAATCCTGCATCTGTAACAGAGAAAGATAAAAAACATACAGATTTAGAGGAGCATTTAAAGAACGCTGACTTTTTTGATGTTGAGAAAAACCCTACTGCCGATTTTAAGATTACAAAAGTTAGCAACTTAGATACTCCTGCTAAAGATGCTGTAGAAGGAGCTAACAAAACTATAAGTGGTAACCTTACCCTTAAAGGAAAAGCTCTTAATGTTACTTTCCCGGCAAAAGTTACAGTAGCAAATGGCGAAGCTACAATTTTAGCTAAATTTACTGTTAATCGTTCTGATTGGGACATTAAATTTGGTACTTCTGAAGCTGATCCTGCCGAATGGATGATTAGTAAAGATATTGAAATTGGTGTGGATGTAAAAGCGGCAAAAAAATAAAGATTTTTATAAAAACTTTTAAAGCTCCTGTTAAACAAACGGGAGCTTTTTAGTTTTATTCACGTAACAGGCTAAAAGGCCAGCGCAAGACATTATAAGTAATAGTGTTTTTTTATTCTTGGTTATTTTTTGTTTGTCAAAATAGTTTCTCCACATTTTATAAATACAATAGGAGTAATAATTTAATTTATTCACCTATTAAATAAGTGCTCCTGCCCAAATGATCCGGTGGTGCCAGTGCCGTTGTAGTGTTATATATTGCTATCTTAGGACTGGACACAAACTAAAAACAAAAAACCCTTCAAATTACTTGAAGGGTTTTCTTACCATTTGTAGCGAAGACGGGAGTTGAACCCGTGACCTCAGGGTTATGAATCCTTTCGCCCCTACTCCACTGTTATAACTTAGCGTTGATAATCAGGTAAATACATGTTTTGCAAACCTGCAAAATTTATAATATCGACATCCTTTTTTGTTTTGCTACCATGACGGCAGTAATTTTACGTGAATGCCTTGTTTTATTGGGGTTAAACTATTATTCAGGCTTAGGTTTTTGCAGTTCGGCAACAACCTCTCTGTAACCTTTAATCAGCGGTATGGTATTATTATTGTTTTTATGTATGACCATAGCTGTATACATAACTTTATCAGGGGTATAAATCGTTCGTGAAATTTTCCTAAATGCGTCTGACCCAGTATAGTGAGCATACCACATGTTAAACAATCTGTATCGCGACCTTTCTCGATTGTCATTTGGGTCACAGAGATAAACTATAACTCTGTTTACATTTTTAAAGAAATGCTCAAATATGCAGCATACAGTTAAAAAGATATCAGGATCGCGTGGAGCAAATTTCGCCACCGCTGATTTAATATCTAAATTGAACATATAAATATCCGGAGCATGTGGCTTTGCAGACGTATCTAAAAACATGTCTCCATATTGTAAAAACGCAGCGTTATAAAGATGATTTTGTTTGGTAGTAAAAGAATAAACGGATGTTACCGTATCAACAGTAACATTATATGGGCATTGCAAGTTTAAGTCCTCTTTCATGTAATACATCAATAGAAATTTCACCGCGTAAAAAGGCCTGAACAATTCTTTTGTCTTCCAAAATTTTGTTTACTTTCTCAGTTACGGTTTTATTTGTTACTTTAGTCTCCATGTGCATTAGATACATTAACAGGATAAACTTTAAAATCTTGTTGTTTATTAATACACAAAGATACTAAAAAACTTCTTTGTTATATCAGCACACAATTTTCTTTTTTTGCTTCATTAGAATTTTCGTTTTTTCGTGCTGCTAAAGTTTCTGTTTTTTAATCTTTTGTTGCTGTAGAATTTCTTTCGTTTAATTGCTTGCGGAACTTCTAAAGCTTAATATCCATAAACGCCAGGTATCAATAATCTGATTTCTCTACGGAAATTATCGCTCTGTAATGCTTCATCAAATTGAATTCTGTATACCTCCCCGTCATTTGTTGCATTCATCTGATACATACCCTGATATTTCTCAATCAAATGATGTATTTTATCTCTGTGCACGTAATAACGCCGGGCAAGGAAAAAAGAGTTATTTGTCACTTGTTCTCGCGATTTTTCTAATTTTATCTTGCACTCTGTCCTCTTCTAAATATTGCAGTACCATTTGTTCTACCTGTTCCCACGTAGGATGAATTTTATTAGATTTATCTACTTCTAATAATGGAATTTCGATATTAGAATATTTTGAAATGTTTTCAATTCTTTCAGTACCGAACAATAGCCATTCAGTATCCATTTCTGGTATAGCTTTTTTGAGTTGGTGTAGTACTTTCATGCCGATTTCTCTGTCATTACTAATAATACTCGACATTCCTGTGTAAAGTATATCATTATTTTTACAAAATTGCCTTAAGCTAACACCTTGCTTATCAATCAAATACTTTATTCTCTCCCCTACAGTTTTCATTATTTTGAAAATATTTGAAAATATTTTAATAGTTCATTGCGATGTATCAAAATATTGATATATATTTGTTGTGTACTTAAAAAACAAAGATAAACAATTAAGTGTAACACGAAATAGTACTTATGTACTGATTTGTGTTGTGCAGGAAAAGTATGGGGTTATGGAAGATACTAAAGTAGACAAAGTTTTAGAAAATGTTTGGCAGGGAAAATACTACTCCCTCTACGCTCAATATCTTGAAGAACAATCAGCGAACAAGTATAGGAGAGAAAACTATATGCCACGGCCGTTAAGAATGTTATTCTATATATGTGCAATACTGGTTATAATTTTTGCCCTATTGCTAATTTCCATTGGTATTACGGCTATTGTCAAGCCTTGTAGTTAAGCCTTTTTCAATTTGGGCTATGCCTAATTCTTTACGGTATTGGTTCCACAGATAATTGAAAGATTTACTCACTTCAAGGTCCTTTAGCATAATGGCATCACCGTCTTCTGAATTAAACATGTACATAAAAGCTTTGTATTTACTCGAAAAGCCAATAGTAAGATTAATCACATCTTCAGATAAAAAAAGCATATCGTTAAAAACAGTCATTTCGATTTCGTCAACGAGTGGCCTATATTTTTCAATAACATACCTATAGGATGCAGTTTTTACAGGCCCGGGAGGCAACTTATAAATAGAGTTAAATTCCACATTGGTTATAGAAATTTCCCGGAAAACTCTATGCGATAGTTCAATCAATTTTCGGTACGTTTCAAATTTAGCCTTATACAGGGAGTCCTGAAAGTCTTTTTTGCGCAAATGGTTATAATTTAAACGGTTGAGCCAAAATGTTATACCAAAATTAATAATAGTGTAGGCCGCTGTTACGACAAGCATAATTTCAGTGTTAGTGGCGGTATTAAAAAACGTATTGATATCCATAGATGAAAGCACATTTTGTGTACTGATATAACAAATATAAATAAATAAGTATGATAACAACCGAAATAGCTGAAAAGCTTAAGCGGGGCATAGGTCCCAACTACTGCCAGAGCGTGCAGGATAAGTTAGCAGGAAAGAACCTGCGCACCCGCACCGGCAGCACGTATAAAAAAGGCTATATAGTTATGGTAATGAATGGAGATCGTGAAATACCGGCCGTAGAAGAAGCAATTTTTGAAGCCTATACAGAGAGTGTTAAGCAAATAATTGAGGATGCCCGCGAGCTGGGCGTGCCCATACCGGAGCCGGGAGAGCCTATTTCTTAAATCGCTTTCTAAGCATTTTAGAAATAGCATTGTATTTAGTAACGTAAGAGTAAATAATAGCATTAAGGCTGTCCTGCATTTCAGGGTTGCCCACAATAAGAGGATCGGCAAGTTTGTCCATATCGCTTACAGACTTTTCGAGGTATTTAAAAAATGTAATAAAGTCTTTACGAGTAACGGTAGCCTTACCCTGCAGATAGGGAGTGTGTTTAAGCATTTGTACGCGGTAGAAATTGTAAATGACTTTGCATTTTTCTTTAAAATCGCTAACAAGAACCTGATCCATGTATGAGTAGTTTTATAAATGCAAAAATAATTAGTAGGAAATATAAAGGATTACAGGAATTTACGAGAATTGTTATAAAATAAAAAAACCCGGCGCTTGCGCACCAGGTTAGCTCTTCGGTAGAAAATAAACCAATTAAATTACACCAGAAGAGCTGCAAATATAAAAAATTATTAGGCACAAAAAAACCTGATGCTCGAAACATCAGGTCCTTAATTATAAATCCCCTTTAACGAAAGAATTTATGAAAGACAAATGTAACACTAAAAAACAAGAAACGCAAGTGCATACACTGCCTGCCGGCTTAATTCCCGGCGATCATCGTACAGAGCTGTTTGGCATTCGCGAAACCCGCAAGGTATTTGCCCTGAGCAACGGGCGCACTATACCCTTTGCCCAAATTAACCCGGCGCAAAAAGCAGAGATTTTTGAGCTTATGCTTAAAGACCCTATTGCCATGAACGACCTGCGCAATATGGATCATGATGCTGCTCTGGAGGAGTTCGCATTCTGTATGTATGGCGATGCTGATAATACCCCCGACTTTTTACCCAGTGGCGCCGCCGGCCCATCTGAAAATTTTAGATGCAGTGCCGATTGCCGTTGCCTGGCATGGAAAAGCAAATGTATTATGCTAAACGGCCACAAGCTCACGCCGCACCAGGTTAAAATTAGTCAGGAACTGGCTACCGATAAGCCCGATAAAGCCATTGCAGCAAGCCTTAATATGGCACAAAGTACCCTTAACACCCATAAGCAAAACCTTTTTAGTGCGGCAGGTGTGGGCAGCAAGGCAGGATTTGTACGCAAGGCCATGAAACATAAAGTAATACAATTTTAAGCTATGGGAAATACAATTATAGCCCTCTATTACGTTTCAGCGGCGCTCATACCGGTATCATTTATTGTCGTCATGTACTACATAAGGCTGCGCATTAAAGCCGATGACCTGCAGCAGGCACACAACACATCCGTTTCGGCAGCTATATGGCTTTTGGTGTTGCTAACATCTACAGTTCTTTTTCTATTAACCCTAACACTAAGGCAATGAAAAAGCAACTACCCCCATACGACCAGGCGTTGCTACGCCTACAGCAGGAGTTCCCTACACAATGGCATCTGTTTGTAAATAAAGCCACCTACAACATAAAACACGCAATGCGCGAACATAAGCTCGACCTGACACCTTTAGGCTTACGGGAAGCCGTGTCGCACTGCCTTACTATTGCCGATGGCGGCGCTACTGCCATAACCTATTTTGCAGCTGCAGGCCTGTTACAAAAAATGCACGACATACAGCAACAGCATACCGCCGCCGAAGTACGCGCCCTTAAAATAGAGCAGCAGCAGGAAAAGCTTAAAACGTCTGTCAATTTTAGTGAGGCAGATAAAAACATCCTTAATAAATATTACACCCATTGCCTGGCAAAAGTTACTGCCATTACAGATAAGGCAATTGAAGAGATTACTGCACTGGGCAAATGCCTGGGCGTAGCACCACCCGAACCAATTAGAGTACAATGGATACCCCAACCGCGCCGGCGCTTTGGCCACTGGGGCCATGGCGGCGGGGCAGTAAGCGCATAAAAATTCGCTTTTATATTAGTTTGGCCAGTCCGGAAAAGTAGCGGACAGTTTTTTTAGGTTAATAGTTGGGAGCAGGTGGCAGCGGTGCCAGGTAACGAGTTCTGGCGGGTTCGATCCCCGCACCTGCAACGAGGTAGTACTGAATACTGAATACTAAAATCTCAAATCTATATCATGAATATAGCAAAAGAAAAAGCAAAATATAAACGATTGGAGGCTACTGCAGACAGCTGCATAGAGCTTGCCACTCAACTTTTAAATACCGCTACTCATCTCAAAAGTGAAGCAACCACCGCCCTAATGGAATTGGGAGACTCCGAGGGCGGGGGCCGCAAGGCTCCAAAACACGAATTAAGCGAAGCCGAAAAGGCTCGACTGCGCGGCCAGCTTACCGGTGGCCGGCGCAATATAGTTAATGCATAATAATCCCACACAGAGGGGGCCATTCTGTATTTATTAGTTTTTTGAAATGACAAGCCGAGAAAGACCGGCAACCTGCGCGGGCGTTACTGGCGGATCAGGAGGTCTCCAACACCTTGGCGCAAGCCCTGCCGATTCGACTCCGGCCCCGCGTGCAACTGTTTTTTTATCTTGATTTGATTTTCGCAGCCCGGGGAAGCGCCGGGCAACTTTAGGGGTAACAATGGTGTTGACCAGCTGCAAGGAGGAACGCCTCCAGCCGCAGCTCGTGGCGGGTTCGATTCCCGCACCCCCGGCTAACAAAATACCCCGCAGACGCAATCTGCCTAAATTCCTGGATGAACCGGGCAGGACTTTTCTTGCCCGTTCGGAAAGGTGAAAAGGGTTTTAAAACACACACCACTATGATCACTTTTACTAACGAAATCGACATTCTGCTTAGGAATGCCCCTAAACCGGAGCTTGAGTGGACAGGAACCCCACAAATAAGGTTCTCCATTGCTCAGGATGCCATTGTAAAGGTGGGCGACCGTATCAAGATGGGCAATGTAGTTCAACTTGCAAGCCTTAACGGGAGCAACATTGTTACGGTTTACTATGAGCTGACAGAGATTATAAGCATAGGGCCAAACCCGCAGCTTGTAACTACACAAAACGTAGTGGCCAACGCTAAACGCATAACGGTATGAATCAGTTTAACCCCTCCAAGTTACCCGTCCACCCATCGGTATACCACCAGGTAGCCCATATTGGCAAAACGCCGGCGCCTGTTACAGACCAGCAAAAGAAACCGGAATTTAAAGGCTTTAAGCCCCGTATTGATTTTGCCGCCTCTATGACAAACTACAGGCGTGTTGCTGCCCAGGACAGGGCTATGGTTAAAAAGTACAATAAAGAGGTAATTACCCACAATAAAACGGTAAAGGCGCACATGGCCACCGAGAATGATCCTGCAAAAATTACCTACAGCATACAGTTTGCCGCGCTTAATAAAGACCTGGGCGTAATGGAATATAATGAGGCGGCGCAAAAGGCGTGCGACCTGTATGGCCCTATTATAAAAATGCACCGCGAGCAGTACCTGGTATATGCCTATGAGCAAACCTTTAGTGCCATGCTTTACATGTACTCCAAACAACTGGAGGCGCGAAATACCCTGCGCGAAAACTATCCCATGCGGGTGTTAGAGCCGTTGCCACCCATCGACCTGAACGCCCGGAACATTACTAAAATGAAAAGGGAGGAAGATGTATATAGTGTTGATGTTTGCACCGCTACTGTGCGCTCACAGCGGCAGATTTTCGAACGTAAAGGCGTTTTGACAGATTATGTATACCGGGGCAGCAAAAGCGGCGTACACGTGCGCATAAGCCCTGAAATCCTGGTTGTTTTTGATGCCAACGCCCCGAAAAAATCAGGGCTTGAAAATCACGCCCTTACCTTGGGAAATAGCAAAGAGTTGCAGGATAATTTTGTCTCTTCAAGATCACTTAAAAGAGTAGAAAAGAGGAAACCGCATGAAACGGTTTCTGTTGATAAGGTGCAGGCCGAGCCTGCCGCTCAGTCACAAGATCACGCCATGCCACAGGCAGAGGGCAGTGCTGAGAAAGGCAGTATAGGCAAGAGCAACGGGGTCACCCCGCTCCGCAATGTGGCAAAATCCGGGTCAGATTCACCGGGGGCCGCGGCCGAAAATGTTAAAGTTTCAGATAGTGAGGTACTTCGCAATGAAATTGAACTGCCTTACGAGTTTGCCACCAACATGGCCAGTGGCATGTATGATGAGTATCGCCCGATTGATTTTGAAGTACTTCGCCGCGAAAGCATCCGGGGCGAAAGCCTGAGCGCTGACCAGTTTAAAGCGCTGTTTGTACAGATGTTATTTAAAATTATTGCCAGCCAGTTATACCAAGGCCGTCGCGATATCTACCAGGTAGAATGGCAGCGGGCTTATGAGAACTGGATGAAAAATAAATTTAAAACACCTGGTGGCCTTACCTACACCAAGGCAACTATTTTCAGCTATCTGGATGAATACATCTGGCGCATAAACAAGGCGCGCAATTGGTTTGAAGCCCGCCGCCGTAAGGACCCTGCAAAAGGTACCCCGCAATACCCATCTTTCTACCTGAATACCCATGACAAGGAGGGTGTACGCTTTGAAACCACGTACAAATTTTGGGATGACCATTACCAAAAGCTACAGCAAAAAATTGATGCCGACTCGCAGTTAAAACGCCGCGCTGAACTTGATAAGCAAAAACGGAAAGCACGTAATAGCGACAGGCGCAAGCTTGACGCTGCCGTTAAAAAACATTTCTCCGGAGATATGCCACTTGCGCAGCTTGAAGACTACGTTAGGAAAAACCTGCCTGCAGAGTACATGCTGGAGCTGGTCAATATTTTTATTGAACGAGCAAAAAAAATAGGAATTACATACACCGCATAACCCTTTAACAAATTTATATATGCCAACAATTACAAATTTTACGACCCTCGAGGTAACCCCCGAAAAATTTTTGGAGGCGTGCTCCCCCTCAGAACTCATGGAAGTAGACATGCTTATCCAGGGCGCGCATTTTCAAAAAAAAATGCACGACGAAGCTGCAGGCCAAAAAGCAATTGACGAACTCAAAAAATCATTTAATAATGGCAACTAAAGCAATGAACGGGGTAACGTCTACCAACGATATTAAAATGGTAGGCCTCGCAGACGATAAAAAAGATAACATCTGCTGGTTCAATTTCGACAAACACAACGGCAAGGATAAACACTGGATAATTGAATACATGAAAAACAATTTTTTTAAAGATCCTGATCGTGCTAACAAAATCAAGGTGCTGCAGTTCTACGACAATAAGACCGGCCTTTTAATAGAAGATGTCAGATGACACCGGTTAGCTTAAAGAAGGTGAGCCGGGGCGATGCTTCCTCACTGCAGGAAATGGTAAAGGTATACAGCGATTCTATACACGAAAAAATTAACCAGCAGCTTACCATCACGTTTTATGACCAAATGTTGGAAACGGATATTTTAAGCGACCTGTGGTTTTTGCTGCGAACCAAAATAGAAGGGCGGCTGTCGCAGTTCTCATTAAGCCTTAAAGTGCCGCAGGCGGTGGTTTTAGTATATGCACTTAACCATTGTATCAAGACCGATAATGAATACGCTATACTGATCATAAAAAAGTACATGGCTGCCATAGACAAAGACCTTAAAGGCCGGATAATTATCAAACCCGGTGCAAACGAAGGGCCGCTGCGTCTGTATGCTCAACCTCCATTACTTAAATAAGCCGTATGGAACTCATAGAAAACATAAAGCTTGCGATAATTGGCCACCGCCACCAGCGCGGCCCGTGCTGTGGGTTGAGCATTATTGCACTGCAGCAGGAAATGGATGTGCCAATGGCAAAATTAAGCCCTGCCCTGCGCACGCTGTATGATGATGGATTTTTTACGGTTCGCGAAGGTCTTAACGACAAACTTATTTTCTAACCTGTACTTAAATAAGCAGCAATTTGACTACAAATGATAAAAAAGAGCGCACATATAAGGCAATTTACACCAGTGCAAAAAGCACAAATCGAAAGGATATCAGAGGAAGAGGGTTTAAAAAACGCCACCGATGTACTGCTTTTTGCCTTGGATAAGTACCACGATCTAAAATTTAAAAACGAATTGCTTACAAAGTATAACGCCCGTAAGCAGGAAAAAATAGAAGAATTACAAACTTTAATAAATACTAAAAATGGAACAGTTTAAAAATTTAACCACGAAAGATTTTGACATGATTTTAGATGCATTGGAACACCTACCATTCAAAGATCAGTCAGGATTTATGATGACTTCAATGTTAGAAATGGCTTTTAAAAAAGAGACTCCAGAGGAAATGGATCGTAGATTAAATGCTAAAATAGAGGCAAGAAAAGAGAAACAGAAGCTTGTAACGGAAGATGTAGCCATACTGAAAGGTAAGATAATTGCTATTAAGCGCGAAGCCCAGGCGCATAACACTCGCGGGTAATGGCCACAAAAAAATACATCATAGAAAACAGAACTACGAAGCTGCTGCGCACCGATAATGAGGACAAAGCCTTTGCTAAAGTAACGGACCTGATTGCAGCAAATGAGCCTTGGTTTAAATTAACCGATAATGCAACCGGTATTATAGATACCTACAGCAAAGAACCCGGACAGCAAAATTATAGAGTGCAGGGCAGTAAAGTATCTAAAACTTAACAGTATGAATTTGATGCAAATTTTTTCCAGTGCCAAAATTGTCGAAATGAACGACAAAGATGCAATTGTACAGCGCTTACTGGATAGTAAAGCCATAACTGCCCATGAAGCTACTTTACTACTCAAATCAGTTGATATCAATTTAAATGTTCAAAATATGGAGATGAGCAGTGGTGCTAAAATCATTGGTGGCTCCTATACCGAAACAAATGATCGCTAATATAAATCCCTTTAACAAATAGAATTATGGAAAAATTGACAATGGACGATGTCCTGAACCACGACAAAGATTTTTACTCCAGGCACTGGAAATCGTTTGGAGCTAAAGAATCGCTTATAAAATTTAAGCACAATCCCAAAGAGTATGAAGCCGGCGATTATGACTGGTACATTACCGTAGCGCTCGAAAAAGCCGATAAGGTAACCGTAAATCGCCATCTGCTAACCTCCGATTTGATACTTAGCTACCGGTGGGCAATTCGCGAAGGCTTTAACCACCAGCTGGACCGCAACCTTCAGAACCGGCACGACTACCCCAGGAACCGCAATACCATCGAAGGTATACAAAGCTACATTAAACTTATAGAAAAAAAGTCTAAAGAAGAAATGGCCGACCTCGAGAACAGTTAATATAAATCCCTTTAACAATAGAATTATGAGTACACAAGAAGCGGAATTGATGCATGTGGAATTAGACCAGGTGCATTACGCATCCAATTACCGGGAAGAGTTTAACCCGGCAGAGCTGCAGGAACTGGCAGAGAGCATTAAAGAAGTTGGCGTATTGCAGGCCATAACCGTTCGGCCCCGCGTTATTGGCGGGTTTGAACTGGTGTGCGGCGAACGCCGGTACCGCGCATCCATAATGGTAGGGCGAACCACCATACCGGCCAGTATTCGCGACCTGACTGATGACCAGGCTTTCGAGTTGCAGATCATTGAGAACCTGCAGCGCAAAGAGGTGCACCCGCTTGATGAGGCCAAAGCCTTTAAGCGCATGCTTGACACCGGCCGGTACCAAACTGCCGATATTGCCGCTAAGGTGGCAAAGACCGAAACGTATATACTGCAGCGTTTAAAGCTGAACGACCTTATTGTAGATATTAAGCAGGATTTTTATAACCATGACCTGGGCGTAGGCCATGCGGTACTTATTGCGCGACTGGATGAAGAGCAGCAGCTGTACATTTTTAAGAGTTATAAAAATTCATACAACGTGTCCGGATACGGCACCATTAAGAGGTTAACGCAGGAAGTACATAACCAGTCGGTCGACTTGGCCAAAGCGCAGTTTCCGCTCGACAAACTTTTTGACCACGCCCCCGCCTGCGTGGTGTGCCCCAAACGTAGCAAAAGCAACCCGTTACTTTTTGCAGATATGCAGGCAACGGACAGCTGCTTTAATAAAACGTGCCATTCGTTAAAAACCGATTTACATATACATAGCCAGGTACAGGAAATTGTAACCACCGCTAAGGATGTACTCATTGGCAGGCACTTTAGTTATGAAGTTAATCCGGAAATAGCCAGTATAGCCAAAGATTACAATATACCTATCCTTAAAAGCGACAGCGACTTTTCTACCGTTAAAAAAGAGGGCGCAGTGCAAAAGGAAGTGTACCATGTTTCAGGCCCGGACAAAGGCAAAGTTACTAAGATGTGGGTAAGCGCACCGGTTGCAAAAGAAACGGCCAACGATAAGGAAACTAAAGCCGAGATTTTGCGCATAGAAACCCGCGCAAAGCGATCGCTTGAGCTTGATGACGAGAAGGTGCATGCGCGTATTATTGAGGCTTTGAAGCCAGAAATTGAAGATAAGGCAGGGCTGAACTTTGAACTTGATAACGACTTTGTTTTTACCATGCTTATTTATTTTGCTATGCAGCATGTGGGCTTGTGGTATCTGCGGCGATACTTGACAAAAATGGGCGTTGAAATAGACGAGCACAACCAGTCGCTTGAAAAGCTGCAGGCCGAACTGGCGCTGCTTTCCCCGGAAGATAAAAAAAGGATACTGGCCGTAATAATGTTTGAAAAATCTAAACAATCCAGTAATGGCCATGGTATAGGTGGCCAAATGATACTCAAGCTCGCAGACAGCAATAAAAATATACCGGTGGCACTCATTAGGGATGCTCAGGCAGTAATAGCAGCTACGCGCATAGAGCGTACTAACGAAAAACTGGCCGCATTAAAAACCGCTGCGCCTGCAGTTGGAAAAATAAAAAAAGCAAAAATCTAAATTATGTATATAGATCTCGAAAAACACCATACAGCTTATCTGTTGCCGCTAATAGAAAAAAGGATGAATGTTATAAAAAACAGGATACTAAAAGAAAAGGGCTCTGAATGGTATGACTATGATGACGGGCAGATCATATCTAAATGTATTGATTTGTCTGACGAATATGCAAGGCTTGACCAGTTAGAAAGGATTATACACAGAGCAATTGAAGAACATTTAAAATATAGCAGATAATGAAATAACCCCACCCTACCCCGCAGGCAACATTACTAATTTTTAATTTCCTGTATAAAGTTCGGAGCTTTAACCTGCACAGCCGGTAGCGAATAATAGTAGCTACCGTTAAAAATAAACCCCGCTAATTGCGGGGTTTTGTGTTACCCTCTGGGTGGGAACGGATCATCCTGAAATGTTCGCTCGTCTTCAAAGGTGCCATCAAGTTTATGAATTCGCACAGAGCTGGGCATGTTATGTTTTGCAAGTTCTACGGCAGTTGCTATTGCTTCATCCTTAGTTTCAGCAGTAAATGATGCCCGAGCTGCATTTTCAATTTTCCCCTGCCATCGCCCATTTACATGGTTTACATGGTAAGTTGTTCTATCTGACATGATTTTAAGGGTTTAGTGTACTTCAAAATTATGATTATAATTATAACATATTGCAATCATTAACATTAGAACACAATACATTAACAATCATCCCATATTTACTGTTCCTTTTACACGCATTAATGAATCTATACATTTTTTAGCATTGCCCATTATAATTTGTTGAAGCTCCCTTTTATTAACTTCGATATTCTCGTTAGAAAATTTTGTAACTAATCTATCCTTGAGGTTATTGAAATGCCACTCGATCGAATCAAGAGTTGCCGTTAACATAAAAAACTGGTACTTCTCGCCCCTATTCGAATTTTCCTCAATTATTTGTTTGATAATGACCTCGCACTCTTTTTTAATAATTTTAAGATGTGGTGTTTCCATAGATGTGGTGGTATTGTTGGAAACACTAAAATAAAAAAAGCAATATAAAATATCAAAGTGGTTAAGATTTCTTTAAGATATACACAGTAAATTAACAAATAATTACTTTAAATTAAATAAATTATTGTTCTTTATCTCTGTGCCTGATCTCCTGCGCACGTTCTCTCATCGTTTTAATGTCATCGTCGCCATCTTTTTTGCGGTTTAGGCTTGCCAGGCGTATTTCGCGCTTTTTCTTATCTATAAGCGGTTGCAGCGCCAGGCTAAAATCATAATGCATCCGGGCAAGCAATATATGTGTGTATTCGCCTTCATAAAATTTTTCCTGCACAAACGGGCCATCGATTACTTTACCATAAAGCTTGCCCAGTTTAAAGCCCCAGGTTAACTTAACTTTCCATTCTTTAGATAGCACCTCATTACTTGTTACAAGTTTGCTCAGCGTGCCTAAAGTCAGTGTGCCATCTTCAATTCGCCTGGGAATGCTCATAACCTCTTTTTACAAAGTTATAAATTTTTACAACAAAAAAAACCCGCCCCGGCTTACAGGCCAGGGCGGGAAAAATTAAGATACATACTATGGACAAAAAAATATTACTTCATGATAAAAGTATTAGTGAGTAAAAGAGATTTCAAAAGTAGATTTGATCTGTATTTTTTAATAGGACAACGGTTTTTGCTTATGCCGGCTCATTGCCCGGCACCGGTATATCCCATTTATCGGGCTCAAAGCACAGCGGGTTCCTGCTCCCCAGGGTATAGAGAATATTCCACCCATACATGCCATCCATGAGCGGCCCTACCTTTTCCATACGGAACGTGCCGGCATCAAACAGCATAAATAGCCAGTGGCTCCTGTCTTTACTTAAACGGTCGAGCATAGAGGCGATATCGTCGCCAATTTCCTCCAGGCGCGACAGCACTTCGTCATGCTTGTCATAATCGTCTGCCTTGCCGGCAAAGTCTAATAGCAAAAAGGATATATCGCGGTCTTTAAAGTTGGTGCTTTTGTTAGGGTTGGTTTTTATCTGGCTGCTGTAGCTTTCCAGCATAAGCACCGGCTTTTGTATGCCATTACGCAATTCGCCCGCAAGCTCGGCCATATCAAAACGGTAAAAACCATTAATTTGTTTATGCCACTGGGCTAAAAGCCTGTGTAATTGTGTAACCTGGGTGTGCGATATCCTTGCCATTATTGTTTAGCTGCTTTTATGTTTTCCTCAAATTCTTCAAGGAAGGTGTAAATATTGGTTTGTCCCGTTTCTTTATGGCTGCCAAACTTGCCGCCTGCCATAGTAAGCACCGCTTTACCAAAACCGTACTGCTTGCCGCCGGTTGGCGGGCCACTGCTTTTAGGGAACGCTACCGGGAAACGTTTTACCAGGGCATTCTTACTGCCGTTATAAGCGAGCTCCATGGCCAGTAGTTTGTGCAGGGGTACATTATCAAACTGTTTTGCAAGATGGGGCAACGCGGTATTATCAAATACATGGCCGCTGCGCTTGTAGATGGTAGCCGCCATGTATTGTAATGGGTTGCGGTGCCTCTCCTTATCCCACAGCTTGGCCATGCTCTCTGTACTGGCAAACTCTGCCGCTGTAAGCGTGCTTAGGCGTGCGCCGGGTGTACGTAACCGTTTCCAAAATTTTAAGCGATCCCAGGGCGTTAATAACGATTTTGGGAATATGGTGCGGTCGGCACTTTTGTAAATAAATTTGAAATGCTGCCTGAGTTCTGACAGCGGTACATCGCCCAAAACTTTATACACGCGGTAATTTTTTAGCCAGGTGTACCAACGAAGGTTAACCAGGATTATGAAAACAGCCCAGTCGAACGCCGGGCCTTTCTTTCCCGAATGTACGAGCGACGCAATTTTTTCGAGTTGGTCTACGCTCAGCTCATCCCACGTTTTAGGTATGCTAAACGATATCGCTTTCATTTGTGTTTTTTTTACGCAAAATGAAAAGCCATAACAGAAATAACACCGCAACGCCTGAAAGTATAATGTATAGCCCGGATTTAATACCTTCCCGATCTGTAGCCTTGGTAACCGTTGCCACGTTGCTTTCTGTTTTTACAGCTGCAGCTTTGGCCGTAGTAGTGGTATCTTTAATTTTAGTATCTGCCTTAATTGACGTATTAGTCTTAGTATGCTCTATCCGGGCATTAAAAATTGAAGTTGTTTCTCCATTAGGTTTAACTACGGTAATAGCCTTTTCCGGATTAATGGGTACCAGGACTAAATTGTCCTGCTCTGTAGTGGTCAGCTCGCTTTTGTTGGTTGTTGTTACAGTAGTGGTATTTTCTTTTACAGTAGCCTCTGTTTTTATCTCAGATTCACTATTAACTGTATTCGTTTTGCGTGCGCCGCAGCCGAGCATTAGCAGCGCTGCGATTAGAAAGGTTAGGATTTTCATTTTGGTAAGCGTTTAATTACTGATTGTTTTACTTGTTTCAGGGTCTTAGCATAATCGGGGGCTGTCGCGTAACCGGCTTTCGCTATCTCTTCAAAGAACCGGTCCGGGTCCATTTTATATTTTAGCGCTTCTTTGTAGCGCGGGTTGCGTTCGAAAAAATCGCAATGATCTTCAAAGCATAGCTGTACACTTGCATACTTTCTAAACCAGTCTTTAACGGTATATTTAAAAAGTTTGCCCACGCGCACTATTTTAATTACTACAGGAAACTTTGCTGTGGCGGTCTTTAAATATTCGGTTGTAGTGATTAGCTGCTCATTACCGTTTATACCGTCGGTATCTTTAATACCAAAGTCGTTGTTGCCTACAGATTTTTCGCCCCACGCGCTCTCCAGTGCGCCCTGGGTTAACGGTATCAAATAATGATAGCCTCTTTTTTGCTGCACTACCTTAGCATACGGTAGCCTGCTCGATACATATAATTCGGGTGTCATCATTATTCTGCTTTTTTTGCCCGGTTAATAAATGCGATAAAAATTGCCTCTACAGATCGTAGGCCCCCATAGCCAAGCATAAAGGCAATGCCGTACAATGTGTCATCTGACAAGTGAAGCCACTGGCCTACAATAGGCGTTAGGTAGTTTGCGGTTAAGCCTCCGGATAGTACCGACAAAAATTTCTTCCAGGGCGAAAGCTTATTGTCTTTACTGAGAAAAACTATACCGCCGGCAATGCCGGCGATAAATAGAATTATATCAAACCCAAAGTACCTGGTGGTAATAGCGAGGTTCAGGAAATAGTTTTTCATTATTTTAGTCCCGCCGCTTTTCTGGCTGCAGCTTCTTTCGCTGCTTTCTTTTTTGCCTTATTCTTAATGTAATTCTGTACCACCCCTGTGATTTGAATAAAGGCAAGAAAGCATATAGCTGAAGATATTAACAGAGGTAGATTCCATCTTCCTATCTCAAACAATAAAAACACCGGCACAACTATACAAAGACCTATCGCGGATCCTATTAGCTTCATTTGCCACTCTTTATCCGTCCTATCAGCCGTTTTATGTCCCTGCCCCTGGAACCAGTCAACCAAAAAAGCGATAACAAAAGTGGCAAATGGCCCACATAAACAAAGTACTGGGTAAAGGCTTCCCGCCGGATCTTCTTTGCTATCAAAGCAACCGGCCATAAGTAGCAGTACCGATATACCAAATAATAAATCTCCGTGAAATCTCTCTTTCCAGAAATCTTTAAAATACTCGTTAAAAAACTTTTTCATTATATAATTGTTTAAATGTTACTGTTTAAGTCCCAGTCTTCCGGGAGTTCTTCGATTGATTTTGCAACTTCCTGCGGGGTAAAAAATATCCCGAAGTCATATTTTTGGGTGGGCATTCCGTTATAGTAAATTGGCTCAATTACAATAATGGGTAGTGCTGCCTTATTTTCTGTAGGGTGATAAATTACATCTACATACTGCTCACCATTATTTAAAAAATTGGCATCTGTAGCATCCTCTGTTATTTGCACATACCTTATTGCGGCCTTGGTTGCGGGTTCGTATATTACGTATGGCATTATAATAAGAGGTTTGGGTATTGTTGTTTTATGTAGTCTACATTCAGCGTTGTATGCTCCAAATCTATTTGCGCTTTAAGCTTGCCAGTGTTGTTGTAAATAATTATTTCGTACAAATAAATAAGGGCATTAGGATAAAAAGCTAATGGGTTACCGGTAACAGATACTGGTGGCCCACTGTAAGCAGCGGTTGCCTTAACCTCATTATTGAATAGGTATGTGAAAGGATTTATTACCCCATTGTTATAACCATAATTTATAGTAGAGTGCACCGCACCCTGGCTGGGCTGCACGTATGCCGCCGTAGATAGCATGTTTACTTTTAGACCTGCATTATCATACACCCTGTTTAATATTTGCGGAGGGTTTGCAGATACCGGCTGGTTAAACCCAAATAACCAGGTATTGGCAGATGACTGCGGCAAGGCCTGAAGTAGCGTATTACTGGAGGTCATGTTGTTTGTCCGCAGCACAAGGATGACAGTTGTAGGACTACCATCGATCAGAGGCTTATGCATATCCGGATTTTCGCAGGTTAACCCTCCAGCCGATAATATGCGCGTAATCCCTAAACCATTAACTGTATTTACCAAGCTACCTATTTGGGTCACTGTGCCCCCTGTTAAATTTTTTGGTACTAAATGATTATTGTTCCCACTTAAATCTTTCCATCGGGTTATAGAACTGCCGTTGATGAGATCTACCCCTTGGGATGCCTTATACCACCCAACAAGGCCTGAGTAATCAAGCGGCGATACGCCGCCGTAAGTAACTCCCTGAATTGTACCTCCTTGAAAATACATTAGTTGACGGTATATATGATTTCGTAAAATGCCCCCGTGTAAGCGGTAGAATCTGTGGATTGCGGCTGAAAGAAGAATTGCAGGCTGTTATTAGCAATAGCGTCTATTCCTATAGTGAAACCAGGTGTTGATGAGTTATTCAGCAATACTTCTGTAGCTTCCGGCACTACGGTTATTACACCACCCACCCTTTTAACAACCGCTTTTAGTTTTGCGGCAATAACCTGAGAGGCGGATGAGTTTTTAACAATAAATGATAGGTCAAACATCGCTATCATTGTATCTACTGTGAATGGTATTGAAACGACAGTACCTAAGGAGTTAACCGCATATACTTTTACTCCGGCACCGGCACTTGTAATAGCTCCCTGACGTGCAGGAACCGGATAAAAAATGCCCTCATCAAAAACTATCCGTTGTTTTATTATCAAACCCTCGCCGCCTGTAGTGGTAGTAAATGTTAGGAAAGGCTTACCACTTTTATCTTTAAAAGTCAGTGCGTCTTGTTGGTTTGCATTAATAAGTATAGTAGCCTGGCCGGAAGCGATATTGTCCTGTACCGCTAATTGAAATATCTGGCTAAACACATTTAACCTACCGGCACCGCCGGCACTACCAATAATCAATTCGCGTGTGGCAGCTACCCAGGTTAAAAAATCATCAACCGTTATTGTTCCTGCAGCTGATACTTTAGGTATCCTGACGCCGGTACCGGCAAGGCCAGTGTTTGTTCCTGTGTTAAGCTTTCCTGCCACATCATTAACCGTGGCAATGTCTACGTTATTTTTTTTAAGGGTACCGGTAAAGTTCCAGCCTCCGGAAATTGTTGCGGCCTGGGTCTTTATCCATGCCCAAAAATTAAACAGGCGTATGGTGTCGACAAATCTATTTTGCGTTGTTGGCAATGTTGTTACTTGCACATCACTATCTGCAGCCCTGGTTCCCACAAGCCGGGCGTTCATGTAAGTATCAAGGTTGGGGATATCGCTCATTTGCGTACCGTGCGGATTGCCGGTGGCATGAGCATGATCGTAAGCTTCTTTACCTTTGTTGCCGGGATAGGCATTATCAGCATTGTCCCCTAAAAGAAGAGAACTACCACCGGGTGTAACAGCCTGGTTTAATAACTGAAAATCGGCCATTGTACTTTGGCTATTTCCTGCACCGTAGGTACCGGGCGCGCCTATCCATAAATATGAAGTTTCCACCCCGCTTACTGTCCCTTTAAACAAGGTATACCCTTCATCCTGAGGCTGGATAACTATCAAAGTTGACCGCCCATTTAAGTACTGGCTTATAGTTTGTGAGTTAAGCACCCCAAAGTTTACAATAGCGGTTTCAGGTTCATCTTCAACATCTGATACCACCGGGACATTAGAAAAAATGAGTTCTAAATTAAATGCCGATAATAGATAACGCCCTTCACCGTAAGTACCCTTGCCTACGTTTATTAACAGGTATTTATTAACCGTAATGGTAGCATCGGGGTTACGCACATTTACCACAACTAACAAATTTTGTGTCTCTGTAATGGTAAATAAAGGCCCATCTTTTAAAATGTTTGCAATGTTATTTATAGAGCCATCGCTTACATATAGGCGTTTCGTAATAAATTCATTATCCTGGTTAACTGCAGGGCCTTCGTCATCGTTTATACCTGAAGGTATAAGGTTTGCCGCTGTAAGCTGGTTTTCGTAATCACCGCCGTAATAACCGGGCTCACCCTCAAACTTTACCAAGAAGTTTTTACCATCTTTATTATAAGTAAAGAAGTAAATTTTTGCGGCATCGCTCAGGTCGCGCCCTTCTCCATTTGCCGCCGTGAGGTAATCACCAGTTGGCAAGTTGGCTAAATAATAGAATACCGTGTTACTATCATTCTCTGCATCCTGTATAGAAAGGTTTTGCGGGAAAAGGTAAAAAAAGTGGCTAGCAGCTGCCTGCGTTAGACTCTCACCACCATAAACGCCTTTCCCCCCCGTGAACAAATAAATATATACAATCGGATTTTCTACTGTAACAGATTGGATTACTCTCACAATTACTGGAGTATCTGTCTCTGATATTGTATGCTGCGCACGGTTAAACATAGTTGCAACCATATTTAACGTAGGAGCAAAAGCGCTAACAATATCCGAAGGCAAATAAGATAGCCTGATTATTTTTGGTTTATTATTTTGTTCAAATTCAGTTCCGGTACCGGGCGTAGTTTCGCCGCAGGTACCGCAAGAGTTTTGACTGTTTGAAGCGTTTACTGACATGGTGTAAAATTCGATTTACTGGAATTTTTATAATAGGACAGCCCTAAAGGCCGACTACACTTTGGGTAACTATTGCCTGATACCCGCCAGAACTGTCCGCTACGATAATGGGTACAGCGCACTGGTTAAACTGGTCTATGTTTTGGGTGATGAGATCGGATACCATTTTGAGATAGCTGTCGCCGTTTGCTTTGTGCGTGGCAATGGTATTAGTAAGCCAAAGGGCAGGCACTTCCTGAGGCTTATCGTTACTAAGCACATCAAATTTTAGCATGAGGCTGGATGCATCTATGGTAAAAATTCCTTCGCTCGCCACTTTAGCAATGGTGTAGGCTACGATTGCTTTCTGCAGGAACTCTTTTACCTCGAGCTGCGCGCCTGTAGGATTGCCCGTCTTTAAAAAAGTTAGGAGTTCCGGACACAGGAATGTACGTATGTACTGATCCTCTACCTGTTGTAACGCAGGGCGCAGCGCCAGGAAGGTTTGACGGCTTTCATAAATGTTATAGATATCATTGAAGGCAGCCGTATTATTTACCAATAGCCTTTTGCTTTCGGTATATTGGGTAGAATCTGCCCAGTCCGGGAAAGCTGCTTTGTTCCTTTCCATGTAGGCCAGTAACCTATCCATAGCCTTATGGCCTGCGGAAATAAAAGTGCGCTGCACATCTTTCTTTTCGCCGTAAGACAATGGCGCACGTTTCTCTGTAACTGTATTGGTCATACCGCTACCATCTATATTAATGGTACCAACGGGCGTATATAAATACAGGGCAAAGTTTGCCAAAGCGGCCTGCAGGTAGTGCCGTGCCTTATTAAGCTTAACCATGTTCTCGCCATCGGCTTCATTGGCCAGTATCTCGTCCAGATCGCCTACGTATTTGCTCGTAAACTCATCAACGGCCTGCGTAATATATGGCTGCAAGTCTTCAAAAATAAAGCTCGAACCTACTGACACGTGCTTTTTTAAATCGAGGGTGCTGTTAAGTATCATTAGTTGGTAACTTTTTCCTGCCCGGTTGGGTTTTTATCCAGGGTGGTTAGTATGGTATTTTCGAAAGCGCCGGTAATAGTTGCATCCCACCCGTTGTAATCGCGTATGAAATCGAAAATCTCCAGTGTAGTTTCGCGGTTTGTTTTAAAGAGCGCTGAAAGGATATTAAAGGCCGCACTCTTATCGGAGCCGGAACCGGCACCAAGTTTGCCACCGGGTATACCTGCGCCCACCAGTGAGGGGTCTACACCAATAGCAAATAATATTTCGGAGTTGGCCGCTTCGGCTTCAGGCAGGTAGGAACCATCTTTAAATTTGTCATCGATGGTGGTTATAGTGATGGCCGAAATGGTTTCGCCTTTTGCATCTACCAATTTCATTGACTGGATAGACTTGCCGGCATTTGCATTGCCTGATAAGTGATCGTTTATAGAATCGATTACTGCTTTACGTATGGCCTTGCGCTCTTCAGGATTGAATTTTATCCACTGATCTAAATAAATTTGTTGGAAGTAGCGCTCGTCAATTTCGATGAGATACTTTATCGATACCTGGTTTTTAAACAGGTTGTTTTTATATTCCGGGATAGAGTTGGCCACATCGAGCCATCCCGATTTTGTAATGCTGTGCCATTCCGCTTCAGGGTAGTAAGCCTCATCTATAAGCGGGTAAAAAACGGGACGGACAAAATTGTGTATTTTGTTAACCCGGCAATATTCTTTTACCTCTTCAGCACTCCAGTAGCTATCTATAACGGGCACGGTGGCGCAGTAAATAGAGTCTGTAGATACGCTGGTCTTACCAAATTTCTCTGAGATGTAAACATTCTCAATCAGGCCGCTCTTTTCGTTCATTACCTCAAAGCGGCACCAGGCAGCTTTTTGGCGTTTAACCCTGTTTATTGTGGTATAGTCATTCGACAGGATGTACTCCGGGAACGCAATGGAAAAATACTCGAGGTCGGTTATTGTTTCTTTCCAGAAACGGTTCATCTGGGATTTATTAAAGAAATCTTTTATGACCGGCTGGCTTTCTGTAGGCACGATCTTATGATCATGTTTACCGTCTTCGGTAACACCGTGCGTCATTAGCACAAGGCCATTGCCGTAATGTGCTTTGCGCAGCAGGCGGAGCGCACTGGTGGCAGCGCCGTTAAGTTTTACGCGCTTCAGGATATCCTGAGGGTAATCGTTCGCGGTACCCCATGAGGCTATGGTACCCACTTTGTCTTTGGTATCTACCTGCAGTGTGGTAACGGTATCCTCGCCCTTAGCGGTGGTATTGGTAAAGGCATAGACAGAGCCGCCCCCCTTAAACGAACTCAAAGCGAAGTCGCCTACAAATATTGTATCGTTCATTAATAAATAACTTTTTGGTCGTTAATTGAGATTATGAAATCAATGTTCACTTTGCGGATGTCGCCATTTGGCAGCTGTATGTTGCGGGTGCGGTTCTCAAAGTGGTTCGGGTTCTTGGCAGTCAGTACGGGATCGAGCAGATTGTAAATATTGATAGGCTTATCTGCATCCGGATTAGCCGGGTACATATAAATTGCGCCATCAATTTCTTTTAGCTTGCCGCCCTTTTTTGTGGTAGCGCTAAACGTCCGGAAAGCGATATTAAAATGTATGAGGTTGCCGTAAGCATCATGCCGTCTCATTATTTCTAATGCCTCTGAAAGTGTTATCGTGCCATTTTCCATGCGGCTAAATTCATATTTGCCACATCTTTTAAATAGGACAGCACTTTTAAGGCCTGTTCACATACCCTTTTCCGAACCAAAAAAGCCAAAGTAGTTGATAACCAATTTTATAACCGTCACGAACTCGCAGATTTTTCCATTTTCTCTCTGCCAACCTCGCCACGTCCTTTAAATTTCTGCACTTTCCATTTTCGAGATTTCAGGATATATGAAATGGCACCGCCCCTGGGTGGCAGGGGCGGTTCGGGTAAGTCTGTAAAGGGAGAGTGTTAGCCTAACAATATGATGCCAGACTCGCCTGCAGTAAGGTTGCTGCCCGTAAACAGATCATTGTATAGGGCATAGATAGGTACATCAAAGGCATCGGTTAAGTGGGTGGTGTGTTGCTGCAGCAATGACTTATTACGTTCATGCTTCTTTTCTTTCTCAACACCATTGTTGCCTTCCTTAGCCTCGGCATGCTCAAGGGCTACAATAAGATCGGCACAGTTGCCCTTGTTAATACGTATGCGCGGAAGGTTGCGCTGTGTCTCCTTTAGAATGGCATTTATAAGTAAGTACTTCGCATGATGCCTTGCTGCCTGGCCTCTGGTCAAGGTGTATACACGCCATCCATGGGCGCGCAGGATAGTTTCCACTTGTTCGAACAAAGTATTAGCGGCATTAACCTGGTCGTTGTTACCATCATGGCCACCATACAGGTGCACTGTCTTATCACCGTGATCTTTATAATAGGGTAGAAATTTCTTGACAAATAGATCGCTTAATAGATCAGGACTCTTTACCCACATGTTATTAAGCACCCGATACTCGTTAAGGTCACGGTGCACCTGAGATACCACGCAACTATTAAACACACCAAAATCCAGTGATACTATAAGTGGCTCATCACGCTGCAGGTCGTTATCCTGTTTGCAAGTAAGCTTAATGCCGCCATCCTTTTCATTAGGCATCCATATTTGCCCCTCTAAATAAACATTATCATAATCAGTATAGTAATGTATTTTGTGGTTAAGATTTGGATAATAACCATCTGTGATAGTCTTGGGCCTAATGTTAAGTATTTCGGCATCATACATTATTTTAGATACTGCATTCTCCTTAACCCTGCGATACCATTCATCGGTATTATTTGGGTTACTAAGAGAGCTCGCCTTAGAAAAATAGTAACGATCTCTATTTTCAGGCAAAAGAGCCTTAGCCTCTATGTCAGTAAACCACTTACCAGCTTTCGTCACCGGTGTAGAACTGGCGTATATCTCGCAGCCTAACAATGGGGCTTTTTTAAATATTTCTTCTTTAGCAGTGCCAATACCTGCAGACCTGTTTGTAGTTTGTGCTTGGTTGTATAGTTTAGTAGGGTTCAGCAGCGCAGCCTCATCGCCAATACCGCCGTAGGTATTTAATCCGCGGCCCGCATTAGGATTATCCTGAGAGATAAGCACGAAAATAGCACCATTACTAAAATGGATAATGTTATTCCACATGTTAGGTGCCTCGAGGGGCATAGCAAAACCTTTATTTTTTCCACACCTTCCAATTACATAATCAACATCTTCAATAATATTGAAAGATTTAAGGCCTTTCTTTGTAGACGGCAATGTTGTAGAAAGCATTTGCGAATAGGTGTTACCTGCAAGGAAAAAAGTTGCGCAGGGCATTTGCTTTACCATCTCAATCATAAAAAATGCCAGGATAAAAGATTTGCCGGAACCACGCCCCCACTCTAAATATTTATATTTTTGAGTGCTTAAAACAGCATCTGCCTGAGGAGCTGTAAGGGCCAGACGCTTAATCTTCTTCATACTCAACGTTTATATATTCGGTGTCTACAGCATTGAGATTATTAAAGTCGACAACATTATTAGCTATGTTGTCTTTTCGAGGCAGGTTTTTTAAAGCTTTCTGGGTCTTGGCATCCATCGTAAATTCAATTTTTACATTTTCAAGCTTTTCAGCATTAAACTCAGCGTCATCTTTATCATTAAAGCCGCTGTATTTGGCAATCATATCTTCATATTTTTGCGCCAGTTCGTCCTTCCCTTTTTGTAATGCTCTTACATAGCCATCATTAGCACGCTCAAGCCATAGCACGCGCTGAAACTCCTTATCGGCTTTCATAACACTGCCAAAAAGAGATTCAACATTTTTGATATCGGCATACGCCTGAGACATCGAAAGACCATCTGTTATAAGGATATTCACTATGCGCATTCGGTTATGGTTACGCAGCTGCAGGGTAAAGATCTTGCGCCACCTGTCCAGTATTTCCTGCTGCTTTACGTTAAGAGGAAAAGCGTCCGGATTACTGTGGTGTGCCAGTATGTGTTGAAAGGTGTTATCTTCACGATTTACTATCGCGATTTCTCGTTTACTGCTCATGCCTTAGCCTCTATTAGTTGTGTGATTTGTAGTAGTTCGTCTTCCTGTTTTATCAGGTTGCCCTCCTTTTTAGCTAAGCCACGTTGTAGCCGCGCACGTTGTGCCGGTCGCTCTTCAGCTTCATACTGCAGGCGATTTTGTTCCAGGCGTTTTTTAAGCCGGCTTATGCTGCTAAAAAGGTTTTGTTGTTTCTTGGCCAGCTGTGCGCCACCCAGGGTAGAATGTTTGGGTACCTCAAGTGGTGGCACTTTTCTATGTTCCTGCCAGTAGTCTATTTTCTGCCAGCAGCGGGCATTCTTTTGGGTTAATGCATAAATCCGGATACACAGCTCCAGCGCTTCACTTTCCATTTCCGGTGCCAGGTCATTAAGCAGTGTCTTGAGTAAACACTTTTCGGCAAACAGGGCGTTTGCTTCCTGCAGGACCGGGCGCAGCTCCGCAGGCAAGTGGTGGAATAGCAGCTTTTGCTTTGCATCCTGCGCCGGTGGTTCTGCCGGTGCCTGGGGTACTACGGCCACAGATTTTACTGCAGTAGCTATTGCCACCGGCACTACTTGCGCCGGCACAATCTTTTGCTTTAAAATCTTCCGGAGCTCGTATTTAAGCTTCTCGTGATTTACGGGGTTTTGGCCTTCCTGCAGGCGCTTAAGCAATGCCGGCATACATCCGGGTATAGCAGCATACAATGCTACGCCTTCAGGGTATTTGCAACCGGTGTCTAACCATTTTTGGATACTTTCCATGTTGCAAAAGTGGAAAGCGGCATTGCCGAATAATAGGACAGCAAAAAGCCCTCACTGGGAGGGCTTGTTTTATCTAATAGGGTAATTAGCGGTAAGGCATTCAGTTTTGCGGCGGTTGTTCTGTGATACCGATAAATGCATGTTCTTATCGTCATTGTCCCACCCATGTTCAGATCGGTACCGGTCTAATACCGCGTTAGGGTAGCTGCTCAAAAGGAATTTGCCTTTTATCCTGGTCAGCGCATCCAGTAAGCTATTAAAATGTTCCTGAGTGTAACCGCCATAGTGGCCCTGGTCACTATCCACATAAGGCGGGTCCAGGTAAAAGAAAGTATCCGGGCTGTCCAGGCGCTCAATAAGCCTTATGGCATCAACACATTCAATTTGCACATGGCGCAGGCGTGCGCTTAGTTCCGGAGTGATCAGCAGCTTTTTATTCTCACACATCAATACTTCTTTAGATGTGGGGTTGCTCGCCCTCCAGCTGCCTATCTTGTTACTAAAGCCCTGTACGGTACCTATCCAAAACGCCCAGGCTTTAACCAGTGGAGTATAAATGTACGGATGCTCATAAACTACCATTGCTTTTTGGTAGGTCTGCCTGCTGTAAGGCGTGGCATCAATAGCCGCCTTCAGGGCATCATAATTCAGCTTTAGCTGTTCATAAAAGTTAACCACCATGCCGTTATAGTCGTTTATAATTTCAGCCTCTGCCGGCTGCTTTGCCCAAAACACCGCACCGCCGCCAAAGAATATTTCGGCATACGTTTTATGTTCCGGGATTATTGGTAAAATGTGTTTAAGCATGCTCTGCTTACCACCGTAATAAGAAATCGGAGTTTTAAGCCTTCCTTTGGGCGTTGCAATCTTGGTCATATTAAAATTAAAAATTATTGTAGCTATAGGCTACTTTCAAAAATTGGCTGCCATTCTTTATAAAGCCTGGCAGCTATGTGTGCCATCATAACGGGCGGCACGCTCATGCCCAGCACATACTGGATTTTACTGCATTTATCACTGCCAAAATCGTAGTCCGTAGGGAATGATTGTGCGTAGATCATTTCAGTCGAGTTCATTCGCCTGGGCTCATCAAACAAGGTCATTTTACTTGCCTCCGACGCTGCCATAGTCCTGATGGCTTCATTGGCATAGACAAATTGGCTGTTAAAATTTGACATCCTGTTTTCAGTGCGCACCAGTACATCAGAGTATTTCCTGTCGCCTATAACACGCCTGTCCCATATCCTTTGGTCGTGATCACTCCAGGGCGCATCGTTAAGCCCCTTTGTCCTGATATCTGCAAAGGGGATTTCCGTGCGGCCAAACTTCATGTTTAAATGTGGAAAGTCACAGAATAGTAGCCCAAAAGGTTTAGGCAGCAGCTCTGCCAGATCTTTACGTATGGCAACAAAGAAAACGCGCTCCCGGCGCTGTGGCACCTCCATTTGTGAGCTATTAAGTTCAAACTCTTTTACCAGGTAACCGGCTTTGTCAAACGCCACAATTATTTTGCGCACATAGTTTCGGGCATTGCCTTTAAGTATGCCAGATACGTTCTCAGCCACTACTACTTTCGGCTGCAGCTTTTCGGCCAGGTCTATAAAATCAAAAAACAGCGTGTCAAGAACCTGCGACGCCTGGCCCTCGGTAAACTTCTTTTCTTTGCCCCAGTCAGATTCTCTGTTCCCGGACATAGAAAATGAGCTGCAGGGAGGGGAGCCATCCAGTATATCTAAATTGTATAACTCTGCCGGCAGATCATTGCGCAGTTTAAAGCTTTGTATCCCTTCAACAAATATATGTTTGGGCTTATGGTTGGCCACATACAGCTTTGCCATACGCGGGTCTATTTCGTTAATGCCTACAACGTCAAACCCTGCGAGCTTGTAGCCCATAGTAGAGCCGCCACCGCATGCAAAGCAGCTAAACACTTTACCTTTGTCTTTAGTAAAAACTGCATCTTTTAGCGACCACCTGTAATTAAAATTCATTTGTATTTGTTTGAAAAGTTATCCTTACTATATTTGCGGCCTCACCATTGGTTTCAATAGCAAAATACCCGCAGGCCTGAAGACATTTGTCCTCCGGCAGCCTGCGGGTATGTTATTGAAAGATGGTGAGAAGTTTTTTAATACGCTGGAGGACTTCTTTTTTACCTCCCCTTAGTTTTCTTTTCTACCGGCACCTCAAAGATGTCCGGGTTTAAATCAAAAATAGATTGCATGCACCAGCCACTAACAAGCGATTTATTAATGGTTGTTATTTCGGCTTCATCAATATAATTAACTTCTACGTGCTCGTTAAGCCAAGTATACCGAACATACCCCAACTCTAAAAGGATATCGTTAAGCTCGTAATCGCTAATGCAGCCATCCGGGAAGGTTGCAAACAGGAAAGCCAGCACACCATCTGTAGTGCGCTTAAAGTTTGCCCTGTCCGGGTCACTGGGTGTAAAGTTGGCGGTAATAAATGCCGTTATCTGCTCAGGGTAGTCCAGCATGGCCTAACGGTTTTTATCCGGGGTAATGCAATCGGCAATAGTTAGAAGTACGGCGATGCCGAGAAGTACAGTTGCGGTTTCCATAACTATTCCTTTTTATTTTTGTTCCATAGCTCAATACCAGTCCCAACGGATGATATAAAAATGTACACAAGAAAAACTGCTTCAAATAACAGATGTTCCTGTTCTGTGCCGGAATAAATCGTTAGATATATACACCAAAATATCAGTGTAAGAAAAAAGGCACATTGAGCTGCTGACCAAATCAATTGTTTCATAATACTATCCATTTGTAATACTGCAAAAATGGAAAGTACGCGCGCGTCATAATAGGACAGCGCTTTTTAGCAACAAAAAAGCCCCACATTGCTGCGGGGCTTTTATATAAATATTAAAACGGCTGTTATGCCTCAGGCTCTTCCACTACGGTACCGCTGTATATTGGCGCTGGCCAAAGTTGCGTATCCTGAATGGTAAAAGAACATGCATTGTTACCAGTCATGTCTGCCTCAATAGAGTGCTCCAGGGCGGTAAACTCAGCAAATGATCTGTTAGAACCCAATTGCCTTAACCTTCCGGATCCTGCTTCTTCAGCCAGGACAATGTAGTCGGCATTTTTAACCATACGCATAAAGCCCAGCACTACCGCTTCGCTGCCTTGTATCTGGCCTGCAAGCTCATTAGTGTAAACCCTGCGTTTACGTTCGCCTCCCATGGTACTTTTTATGGTACCGGTCTTACTGGCCACGGTAATTTTGTTAAAGCCTTTACCTTGTTTAAAGGTGTGGGCCGTTGCTATGGCCGCTTTAGTAGCGTAAGCCCCTACAGCGCCAAATAACGGCGGGTCTACCACCGTTGTGAAGTCAGATCGTAATGCGTAATAGATATTAATATTGATACCGCCTACAGGCTCGCAGCTTTCGCCGCCTACGTCTTCAGTTTTTATATCGCACATGTTACTGCTGTTTAAAAATGAATGCTTTTGCCTCCAGCAGTTCCTGCAGCACATCTCTGTGCTTCTCTACTGCCTCAGCACTTTTGTACTCTGTACCCTTATACCTGAAAGTAGGCTGCACGATTTCATGCGTGTCGCCTTTGTCATCAGTATAAAATACCGCGTCCGGATTTGTTGCTTCAGCCGTTACAGTTGCAGCTGCAGCCATATCGCTAATAGTTTCATTAGCCTGCTCAAGCTCCTGGGTAAGTGCTGCCACCTCCTGATTGGTTTTTCGCAGATCAGCTTCAAGCTCCAGCACTTTTGCAGCTGCAGTATCTTTGTCAGACAGTGCCTGAGCAAGTTCTTTTTCTTTGTCCACAAATACCTGGTACCCGGCGTTAGCATCCAGCGCTTCCTGCAACTGGGGTGCAGTTAAACCCTCGGTAATAATACCGAAGGTTACTGCTAATGCTATAAGTTTATCTTTTGGTGACATATATTTTTTTAGATTATGCTGGTTTATAGCAGTATACTAATGGGTTAGCGCCAAAGCCAATACCTTCCCACCAGTCAAGCATTAAGAAAACCTGTCTTAAAGCTTCCTCTACTTTTGGGTCGCTCTGTCCGCCTGATTTTCTCAGGTATAAGAAATTGAAATCAGGAGTAGCCCAGATGTAGTCAGAATTCCCCATTGATGGCAGGCCAACAATTTTTTTGTTGCTGTCAAAATCAATGGTAAGCTTGTTCGCATCGTAGTTGATGTTGTCGCCATATTTGTTACGCTTATCCCTAAGGAAAGCCTTAACACGTTTTACAGAGCAGTAAATCGTGGTTGGCGTTGCTGCTAAAAGTTCGTCGATGTTATCGCTAAACTCCTCAAGCATTGCAAAAGAGTTGTTTACTCCGGGTGCAGCACTTAAGGTAACTGCATGCATCTGCTTAGTTAAATTAGTTTCAGCAAGGCCTGCATCAAGAAGCTTTTTAACACCGTCTATAGTGCCAATGGCGGAACCGGCAGTACCGGCAGTTGGAGCAACCCACGATCCAGTGAAGTAAGCCCTGGTTTCCATGTCATGCTTAAGCTGCGGTATGATTTTTTTCTCAATGATGTAGCGCACTATAGGCCAGTCTTTACGATCGGCTTTTTCTTTACCGGCAAGAAAGCCAAGATAGGATGCTTTAACATCATCCGGGTAAAGGGCAAGGTCAATCTTAAGGTTTCTTAACCTGATCTCATTAGGCTCAAAAGTAAGGTCGCCTTTAGGTGTAAACGCTTTTTGAAACTGTTGTACGATCTCCCCCATAAAGGTGTTAGAGAAGCGGTATATGTCGTTTTCGGTAATGTTGAGCTCAGCATAACCCGGCGTTACGGCCGGTTGCCTTATCTCATCTTTCAGGCTCTCCATGTTCTGGCCCTGGTTAACATAGTACGCGCCGAATTCGGTTACTATATTAGTTTTTACTATACTCATAGTGAATTGATTATTTAATAATTAGCAATTAAGCGCCTCGTTCAGGTCAATGCCTGATACTATGTTATTGTCTCCTCCGGCATCGTTTCCTGCGCCAACGATCACAGCTGTAGGCTTAGCCCCATCCTTCGCGTTAAGGGTAGCCTGGTGCGCGCCCAGGGCGGCAATTTTCTCGGTTAGTGTACCGGTAGGTGTTACCCCTGCAGCAGTAAGAATTGCATCTACAGAACTTTCGTGGGCTGAGATGGTGGTGGTGTGGGTTGTGTGAGCTTCTGCAAGGTTTGTTTCAGCAGTTGCTTGGGCGGTTGCAGCGGTTGCAGCCTCGGTTGTAAGTGTGGCGATTGTTCCATCTTTAGTAGTTAAGTCGGTTTCAATAGCATCAAGCTGTGTGGCGTTCAGGTAACTTCCGCCGTCAGTCTCTGCCAGTGGTTGTGTTAATCCCAAAACAGCCTGCACTTTTGCACGCGGTGTTGACATATTATTTGAGTTTTGATTACTTTTTTGTGCGGCTGAGAGTTCGAAAACTTTATCTACAGCCGTTTGCAGGGTGCCCATTGCATCAATAAGCCCAAGCTTTAGCGAGTCGGTGGCGTTGTAGGTTCCGCCGGTAAGTGTCTCTTCGCTAAGTGTAGTACGTGCCGATTTCATATCGGCGTGGAAATCTTCCACAATAGGGTCTAACTGGTTTTTTATGTACCCTTTAGAATCGCCTTTAATCAGGTTTTCATAATCCCGGTTCTTAGCCGTCGATTTTGTAGCATACTCTGTAATTACCTTAGCGCCCTGCGCTTCATACATGCCGGTAACATCTACAAAATGCACCATGGCACCTATGCTCCCTATATGGTCAGCACGTTTATTGGCCACGATGTATTGCGATGCACTGCCTATGTAGTAAGCCGCGCTGCACATGTACCCATCGGTATAAGCCACCACGGGCTTGCCGTAGTTAAGGAGGTAATCATAAAATTCAGGGGTCCCGCTAACCTGGCCGCCGCCGCTATCAATATCCAGCACAACGCCGGCACAGGCAGCATCATTTTTATACATGTCCAGGATGCGCATTTTTGTCTTGGTACCCTGAGGCCCGCAATCCTGACTGTATTTAAAAATGGGGTCCTTTATATCTAAAACCAATACATACTCTGTACTACCACCGCCGCTTTTTGGTCCCGCCGCAAGTGGCATCCCGCCGCGACCCATGGCCACAGGTTCAGGATGCTTTTTGTCAGACGAGGAAATGGTGGCGGTCTTGCCGTCCATTAATGCAAAAAGAGAAGGTAGTAAGGCGGTACCGTATGCTTCGTGTATGAAGTATCGGCCGTTAAGAAGTGAATGCAAGTTATTTATACTCATTTGTACTGTTGCGTTTTAAGCACGGTACAAACTTATTTTTACGGCCTGCCTTTAAATAGGACAGCCCTTTTTGCCCCTGCTGGAGGTCGCAACCGGGCATAAAAAAACCCGCACAATGGCGGGTTAAAATTCAGTTTTACAGTTACTATTGTAAAGCCTGTATCTGGCTAAGCTTGCTATAATTGTCAACAATCAAATTCATCTTTGCTTGTGTTAACCATCCTGTTGGGGTTATTCCACCGCTAATTGTATTTTGATGAAATGTATCGTTAACAGCGTAAGTTGAAATCATACCGGCTCGTGATGTTGCATAAGCACCGTCAACCGGTTTTATAGCCCTTAAAGCACTATTAAGTAGGGTGTAACCATAATATTTTTCAGTTATTAGTCTATCAACCCACTTTTTTAGGGTTATCACATTCGCTGTGTTGCTCACATCATTATTCACAATCCCAATAAGGTTTTTTTGACCAAGTATAATATACCCCAAATCCTGTTTAACTGAGCTTCCCAGGGATGAAGTATACATGGCATCAAAGGTTGTCCATGAAATAGTAGGATCCTCGATCTTTGCTTGTATATCATTATCAACTTCAAAAGTTGTTACACCTACGCCATCATCTGTAATATAAGCCAATTGTGTTTGATAACCTGGAGCATAAGTACGTGCAGCAGAAGAATTGGAATGATGTGCGGGAACTATAGCTTCAGGCTCGACAGTATTTGTCTTGGTCTCATTTGTTGCATCAGAACATGATAATAGTGTGCTAATTAATAAAGCACTAATAAATAAGTTTTTCATATTTTTTGATTTAACAGTCCATGTCATCTGGGTTACACGTTCCAGTTTCAACTATTACGGTAACCCCGTTAGATCTGTTTCGTACAGCCACAGCATAACTTACACGTGTACCTTGAGGCGGACGACCCGTACACGCTACATTATTAGGTACCTGCCAGCCGTAGCCTGTTGCTACAATCATCGTCGAAGTTTGCGTGCCAACACACCCTTTACCGCACGTTCTCGCATCTGCAAATAGCGAAATAAACAAGAAGCAAAATAAAGCAATAATTCTTTTCATAAATAATAGGTTAAAAATTGGTTAATAATTCAATACCAAAATACATAATTACAAAGCATATTTAACATATATCATAAAATTTATTGAATACTCAAAAAAAGGGAATATAATTATATACTATTTTACATTAAATTATCATTTAATATAAATAAGCTAAATATCCTCAACCTATTCATTTGCAATAAAGTAAACCGGCCTGCTGCTCAGGTCGCCTTTTATGGCAATGTCAATACCGTGGCTATCCTGCCGTTTGGTACCATACATATTTTTGTAGGTCATGTACAGCGGTTCCTGGTCAGTTCCCCATTGCTTGCGGTTGCCATCGTTACCACAACCACGCACAATGCAGGGCTTGTTAGCATACTGCTCCAGCAGCTGCTCCATGGCCGCGTTGCGTGCCAGGAAGCGGTAACGTATATCTATTGGCCAAATCTGTCCGCTTGCATCAGTTTTAGGGTCATCGCTTATGTTTATGCTATCCGGTTCAATGGTGCCGTCTACATCATTAACCTCCGGGTTAAGTGTAATACTGCCGGCATTGGCATCAGTTACCACCAGTGGCCAGTCGGCCGTTTCAGAAATCAGGAATAACTCTACCGATGCAAAACCGCCCAGCTGCTCTTCTATATTAAAAACCATAAGTGCATAATTTATTTTTACGAATGTGTCCGATCGCGCGGCCAATGATAATAAGGTTTGACAAAGATTTTAACATTATTTCCTGTAGCTTATCTGAAATTGATTTTCCCAAAACTGCCTTTTAAACTCATCAATGCTATTGGCCACTTCCAGCCATGCCGCGGCTTTAATATGATGTGGCACATGATAATTTGGTACGGCCGATCCTATTTGCTCAGGGTGCACACCCAAAGAAAATAAAATCTCAGTGTTACTTTTTCCTGTGTCCGGTAAATCCACATGTTCAAAGCCTTCAATTTTCATAAATTTTATTTTTACGATTGTGTCCCACCGCTACGCCTTTAATGACGCGGGTTAACCGATATTTTAACATTATTTTACCGCCGGATAGAAAATTTCCTTCTTTTTGCAGTGCCTGGAGTATGCTCTGTACAGACTTTCTACCTTCATATCATCCTCATTAATACCGTAGCGCTCTAAAAAGTTTCGCAGTTCCGGGTACACCTGCCCCCCACCCCATGCCACGGCATCCAGATGATCATACAGTGCCATGTTAAAAAGGTGTGTGCACAGCTCGCCCAGGTGCTGCTGCGTGTTACGCGGCAGGGTAGCACCCACCCTGTTAAGATAGCCTTGCGGTACCAAAACACTGTAAGAAAAAAAAGCAGGCAGTTTCTTATCCGGTTTTTCATAAGTTTTCTCAAGGCTCCCCAAAACAAGCATGCCCAGAATAGTGGTTTTTGTAGCAATATGGGCACTCCCATACTGTCTTTGCAGGTATTTACGAACATGTGCCTTTACAGGAAAAGAAACCGAGATAAGGGGTGCTACAGCCATTCAATCAGTGTATTGAGTGTTAAAGATATGCAAAAATATTACCAAAATTTTGTTAACTGATACAAATATATTACAGTTTAAAACAACCCCTTAGGACAGCCTTTTTTTACCTGTCCTAAATCCCGGTATTACATCGCAATCTACCACGCGGCAACTAACAACCATCCCCCCGCGCCTGTCCTATTTATCGGTTTTTCGCGCGGCTACCTTCGCTGTTAAATAAGTAATTATGGCTGGGAATATTGACAGTATAATGCTCGAACGGCAAATTGGTAAACAAGCTGCAGCAAAACTTAAAACCGCATTTAAACGTGCAATTAAGAACGCTGTCGATGTTTCCGATGATGGGGAAGCAAAGAATGCAACGGTAACGACAAAATATAAATCAGGGAGATTAGACAGGCTAACATTTGTGGCCGCCGATTATATCTATAAACAAAATTTTGGTTTTGAAGGGACTAAAAAGAACGGCATCACAATGCGCCTAAACGCTACAGATGTGCTTCAAAGGGCAATTAATAAAAGCAATGTACTGGAAGACCTCGCAGATCAGATCACCGATCTACGCGGTGAGGCTATAATTGCAGAAATAAATATTGAGAACAATGGCAGATAAAAAAACAGTTACCCGCCAGCTCTCGATATTTATAAATGATAAAGAAGTAGTAAATAGCCTTTCGGGCATCAGCCGCGAGATGGGTAAAGTTCGTGGCCAGATAGGTAATCTTAATAGAGATTCTGAAGACTATGATGAGAAGCTTTCTACCTTAAAAAAAACATTGGCCGATTTAACTACCCGCCAATCTTACTTTAAGGATGAGATCAATGGTACCGATAAGGCATTGGGCACCTCAATGAAAAGCCTCGCCGGTGTAGAGCAGCGCATGGGAGAAATAACTAAAGAACTACGGTTGCTCGATGCTGAATCAGAAGATTATCAAAAGACATTACACAGCCTTAAAACAGAGTATGCGTCCCTCGAAAAGCAGCAAAAGGAATATTCAGATAATATTTCTTTAACGACTAAAAAGCAGGAAGTAAATAAAAATTCCCTTAATGGTATAGAGCATGAACTGGGGCAGGTTAAGGAAGCAATGCGTGATCTCGACAAAACCAGTGCAAACTACCGGCAGGAAATAAGCCGCTTGCAAAAAGAAGAGGCCGCTTTGCAAAAACAACAGGCTCAAATGAGCGAAGAGATACACGGCACCACCGAAGAGCTCGGCGCAGCACGTGGCGCATTTTCTAATTTATTCAGCGGTTTAAAATCCGGCGATCTCACAATGGCAGCGGCCGGCCTTTCCGGTATAAAGACTGCTATCATTGCCACAACAAAAGCAGGTTTGGCATTTATTGCCACACCCATCGGGGCTACAATTGCTGCATTGGCAGGAATAGCTTTAGCGGCAAAGGCATGGTATGATTATAATACAGAGGTTGTAAAAGCTACGCAGGTTACAGCTGCTATTACAAAACTATCTGGCGAGGCTCTTGATGATACCCGTAAAAGGGCTTCAGTATTAGCCGAAACTTTTGACCAGGATTTCGAGCAATTATTAAATGTGGCTTCTACACTGGTTAGCGAATTTGGTATTAGCTATGAGGAGGCCTTTGACAGAATACAGGATGGTCTTACCAAAGGCGGATATGCTAATGAAGAATTTTTAGAAAGCCTAAGGGAGTACCCAACCTTTTTTGCACAAGCGGGGTTTTCTGCTAAAGAGTTTCAAAATATACTTAACACCGGTGCCGATCTTTCTATTTACCAGGATAAACTACCAGATGCTATAAAGGAATTTGGTTTAGCAATAACAGAGCAAACCAAAGCAGCAAGCGAGGCTTTAACGAATGCCTTTGGCCCGGAGTTTACATCATATATTCTTACCGGTGTAAAAAACGGTAGCATTAGCGTAAAGGATGCTTTATTCGAAATTAGTAAGGAAGCAAAGCGGCTTGGTCTAAATGCCCAACAGGCACAATTATTAACAGCAGATTTATTTAAAGGTGCCGGTGAGGATGCAGGCGGTGCGCTAAAGATATTTCAGGCCGTGACCCAATCACTTGAAAATCAAAAAAGGCCGCTTACTGAAATAGAAAAGGGGTTTACTGAGCTTGCCGATAAAGCGAAAGAAGTTGCAGATGCAGAGGAACGTGCGTTTGGCAGCAAGGGTTTTGCGACTTGGCAGAAAAATTTCTCTTTGTTCTTTGGTACTGTAAAGCGTGAGTTCTACGATTTTTTATTTGTGATGACTAACGGGCAGGACGCTTTAGATAAGCTTAGGGCCAAGCAGCGCCAGGGCGATAGTGATAAAAGGGTTTATGAAAGCAACCTTAAAAATTATAAAGGCTTTTTAGACGGCCAAAAGAAAGCCCTTGGCGAACGTTACGACTTTGAAGCCGCTAAAGAATTATACATGAGCGTGCTCAAAGAACGCTATGCTAAAGCTGGAGCAGGCAATATTGATGCTACCAAGGAACAACTGGAATTGCAAAAACGTCTTGAGGGGCAAATGAAAATCGTCGAGAAATATAATGAGGAAATTAAAACCAACACCAATAAAAACGATCTCGCAGACATTACAGCCCGGATAGCTGCAAATAAAAAGAAGCTTGAACTATTAGAGGCACATAAGCAGGAAGAAAAAGAAGCTTTCAAGACAGCGGAAAAGGAAATTACGGCCCTGCTTAAAAAATCGCAGGAAGACAGCGAGCTGCGCCAGTATAAGGGCATAGAGAAAGAAATTAAACAGATCACTAATAAGTATGCTGCCGAACTGGAAAAATTTAAGGCACATACCGCCCGCCTTAAAGAACTGGAGGCTGCACGCGATAAAGAGATTGCCGATGTTAAGGCCGCTAAAGCCCTGGAATATGGTAAGCAAATAGATGATATTAACCGTGAGCTTACCCGC
>Ga0247806_10000221_pt1 | contig 39352 bp, 28 predicted proteins | sample UWRJL059202B1_FD_179935 | JGI IMG/M metagenome (GOLD analysis project Ga0247806, IMG submission 179935) | Plant litter microbial communities from Arlington Agricultural Research Station in Wisconsin, United States - UWRJ-L059-202B-1 | ecosystem: Environmental > Terrestrial > Plant litter >... | reverse complement strand
ACCGACGCCAATGGCTGTTCGGTCACACAAATTTTCACGATAGTCGCGGGACAAAACTTTTCAATTGCCACTTCAGGCGATGTAACAATCTGCAACGGTGGATCAACCGAGATATCCGCAACTGGCGCCAACACCTACCAATGGAACCAGGGATTGGGTGCCGGAAACGCATTTGAGGTCAGCCCGGCTGCAACTACGACCTATATCGTGACCGGAACACTCGGTACCTGCACTGATTCGGACACCTTAACCGTTACTGTCGCCGAATCCTTGAACGTAGATGCCGGACCGGACCAAAACATCTGCACGGGAGCAACCGTCACGCTGACCGCGACAGGTGCCACGACTTACAACTGGAATCACGGCGTCATCAATGGGCAGTCATTTACGCCACCGGTCGGAACATCGGTCTATACCGTTACAGGGACCTCCGGAACATGCAGCAGCTCAGATGAGGTGACCATTACCGTCGCCGAATTCCTCAGTGTCGACGCTGGCGAAGACCTCATCGTTTGTTCGGGAACAACAGTTGTGCTGACCGCAAGCGGCGCGAATGCGTACGTCTGGGACCAGGGCATGGTCAACGGACAAGCTTTCGTTCCTGCGCAGCCAGTCAATACCTATACTGTAACCGGGACTTCCGGGACTTGTTCGGGTACAGATGCAGTTACCATATTTGTACAGGATTGCGCATCGCAAATTGAAATGCCGAACATCTTCACACCGAACGGCGACGGACAGAACGATTTTTTTGAACCGGTACTGGCGCATAACATTGTCGTGCGCCGTTTCGTGATCCTCAACCGTTGGGGAAATACCGTGCATGAGCAGGATGCACAGACCATCCACTGGGATGGCAACGCCATCAATGGTGCAGAACTCGACGAAGGCACCTACTTCTGGAAGCTGATTTTCGTGAACGGAAAGCAGGAAGAGGAAAACAGGCAGGGATTTGTGCAATTGGTCCGCGATTAGCGCAATTCATTTCCGGCTGATAATCAAAGCATTTAAACTGCACGTGAAAGAAAAGTTATTTCATCCTGCTATTTTTTTTCAAAAAGTGCTTCCGGAAATGAAAAATAGTTCTATATTTGCAACCGCTTAGGAATAGTCGTAAGCACTTTGAAATACAATGCGAGAGTAGCTCAGTTGGTAGAGCACGACCTTGCCAAGGTCGGGGTCGCGGGTTCGAATCCCGTCTCCCGCTCCATTGCTCGGGTGGTGGAATGGTAGACACGCCGGACTTAAAATCCTGTGCCTGTATGGGCGTGCGGGTTCAAGTCCCGCTCCGAGTACGAAGAAATTAAAAGGAAACATTGCAAAGTGTTTCCTTTTTTTGTGCGTTGAAGTTGAGAAATTTCAATCTTTTCCAAAATCAAATCGGATTGCCACAAAAGTTGAAAATAGTAATCAATTCGTGTAAGCCTATATAAAACGAAAGCATTTACTTCTGCTGTAAAAATCTTAAAAAATTCAATTCACATGTAAATAGATTAATACAAATATTATATTTACCTGATAATCAGCGAAAAATAATATTTAAATCTATGAGAATTTCAAAAAAACGTATTATCAATCCAGATAATTACTTACAATTTCTTGAACCAGGTTCAAATTTTTACATTGGTCTAACTAACCTTACTGAATTAACCGAAAAATTAACCTCAATAGGTTTTTCGTCCGGAAATATTCCCGGCGAGCAGCTATTACCCTCGATAGTTGGACGCATCAGTAAATTCAATGCAAATGGCGGACACAATTTGCTTCGTGATTTACCCAAAGAAATTTACTATCGAGAAATGGAATTTAAGGATTGGCATGGAAATTATCATACATCATATATTGGATATCACAGATTTCAACGTGAACCGATTCCTGCTCCCAGCATAGAATTATTAATTCGAAATGGAGCAACAGGTCAACCAATCTTGGTTTCTCCATTGCAAACAAACAACTCTGACAATTATACTGAAATAAAGCATATTATCAACTTATTCCTTGAGATATTCGGAGAATGTGAAATCCTTCACGAAGATCTTCTTCCAACTTTCAGCTCTGAAATCCGTCGACTAAATTGGGATATTCTGCCTAATGGTCATTATCCCTGGACAGTTTTAGCCCCAAGGGTACAGACAATCATTAATACTATCAATCGCCAAAGGAAAGGTGTTGTTCAAAGATATATTGAGAGGATATCGAGTCATAATCCACATTTTGTAGCTGTAGGCAGAGCAGGATTCAGAGGTTATATGATTTTCGGATTCCCAAACAAAGACTTTTTCATCCTTGAAAGTGCATATACTGGAAATGCAACATATATCCTTGGCAGTGACTGGGAGGAAATCTCTAAGCTTACAAAAGAAGAAATCCTAGATCAGAATTTGCATGAGCAAAGAATCATTCATACTACTGGCTGGGATAATGAAATTGGTCAGCTACTGAACTAAACATTTTCCATGCCTTTAAACGGTTACACCTTGACAGAATCAATAGTTCGGCAATCGTACTTTAGACCAAACAACATAAGCTTCACAAAGTGCTTGGTGATTCCTAGGTTAAGCGATGAGTTTGGTCGAGAATCTCCTCTCCGAGTGTAAAGAAAATTTAGTCAATGCTAAAATCGCCAAATAGCTCCTTTTCCCTACCTTTACCCCTATGTTCTCCCCTGAAGAAAAAAACAGATACGCCCGCCACTTCTCTCTCCCCGGCTTCGGCGTAGCCAGCCAGGAAAAGCTGAAACAAGCCCGCGTACTCGTCGTAGGCGCCGGCGCTTTGGGATCGCCTGTATTGCTGTACCTCGGCGCAGCCGGCATCGGGCACATCGGCATTATCGACGGCGATACGGTCGAAGCCTCGAACCTGCACCGGCAAATTTTGTACACAACGCAGGACATCGGCCAATCGAAAGCCAGAATCGCCGCACAAAAACTTCAGGAAGCCAATCCTTACATCGAAATAGCGGTTTTTGAGACCTTCATTTCCCGGGACAATGCGTTTAAAATTGCGGAAAGCTACGACATCATTGTCGACGGGACCGATAACTTTCCAACGCGCTACCTGATCAACGACCTCTGCGTGCTGACAGGCAAAGTCAATGTGCACGCTTCTATTTTACAGTTCTCCGGGCAGCTCTCTGTATTCCATGCACCGCTTCCCGACGGACTGCGCGGACCGAATTACCGCGATTTGTACCCAAATCCGCCGCACCCGGACGAAGTCGTTTCCTGTGCAGACGGCGGCGTGATCGGCGCGCTCCCCGGAATTTTGGGCAGTATGCAGGCGATGGAAGTCATCAAGCTCGTAACCGGGATTGGAAATCCACTCATCGGCCAATTATGGATGTACAATACCCTGCTGAATACAGCGCAAATGATTAACTTTGAGCACGACAAAAACAATCCGCTGACAGGATCGCAGCCGACCATCGATACGTTGATCGATTACGACTTCTTCTGCGGTATCAAAACAAAGACCATGAAAACAGTAAATGTCCAGGAATTAAAAGAACTGCTTGACAACCAGGCAGACATTCAGCTCATCGACGTACGCGAGCCATTTGAAAACGAGATTTGTACGCTGAATGGCCTGCTGATCCCAATGAATGAAGTACCATCCCGCGTCGAAGAAATCGCAAAAGACAAACAAGTCATCATCCACTGCCGTTCCGGCAAGCGAAGTGGCAACATTGTCGAGTTCCTCGAGCAGCAATACGGCTATGAGAACCTCTACAACCTGACAGGCGGAATCCTGGCTTGGGCCGCAGAGATCGATCCGGAAATGGAACAATATTAATAACCTTCGGATCCATCCCTGGCAGTGAGACGCGCGACCATTAATACAGTCATTGTATTGGGGATCATTTCCCTGATGAGCATTTTGTTTGTTCAATATTACTGGATCAAAAAAACCATTGCCACACAGGTCAAAGAGGTCGCGATCCAGGAAAAGGAGGATTCGCTGAACATCAAACAGTTTTCGGAACAGGCGCACATCGCCTTGCGGAACGTCTTGCAGGAGATTTCCTCGCATGCGTCCGACAGTTCTGATCTCTATGGCGCGGTCAAACAGTTGCGCTCAAATTATTTCAGCGTCGACATCAATGAGGAGCTGCATCCCTATTACCTCGAAACGCTGCTGAAAAGGGAGTTTTACGACCAGAGCATCCATCAGAATTTCCAGTACGGGATCTACGATTGTTTTACGGACAGCATTGTCTTCGGCAACCTCATCAAGTTCACGAAAGATTCTTTGTACGCGCCCGTTTCCGACACACTGACCGGCATCACATCTCCGCAGCTGTCCTGGAAAAAAGACGGGCACTATTTCACGGTGTATTTCCCGGACATGGTCAATAAGTCGATGGAAGCCACAGAAATGCTGGGCTCACCGTGGATCTTTATGGTCATCATCGTCTCTGTCGTTCTGCTGTTCTTTGCATTTGCAGTCAGCATCATCGTGAAGCAGAAAAGATTGTCGGAGGTCAAAACCGACTTCATCAACAACATGACCCACGAGCTGAAAACGCCGATCTCGACAATTGCGCTTTCGAGCGACATGCTGATGCGCGGCGATTTCTCGAACGATCCCGAAAAGCTGCAACGCTACGCGAGCATCATCTTCAAGGAGAATAAACGGCTCGAAAACCAGGTCGAACGCGTACTGAACGTCGCAAAAATGGACAAGGAAACGCTGCACCTGAAAAAAGACGGGCTCAACATCCACGAGCTGCTCGAAGAGGTCCGGGAAAACTTTGAGTTCACGCAGACCGACAAGGGCGGCGATATCCAGCTCGATCTCCAGGCTTCGGAGGCCAACATCATTGCCGACCCCGTTCACATCAGCAATGTCGTGTACAACCTGCTCGACAACGCGGTCAAATACTGTGAGGTTGAACCCAACATCCGCGTCAGGACCAGCAATGCCGACAATGGCCTGTTGCTCGAAATTTCCGACAATGGCATCGGCATCCGCCGGGAAAACCTGAAACAGATCTTCGATAAATTCTACCGCGTACCAACCGGAAACATCCACAATGTCAAAGGTTTTGGGCTGGGACTCTATTATGTAAAGATCATCATCGAGCAACACGGTGGCCGCGTACAGGTTAAAAGCACGCCTGGAAAAGGGACTGTCTTCACGATCTGGTTGCCGCTGAAGTAGATTACCTCCACTTCCCCTACATGCGTATTGAATCAGAATAAACAGTTGGCCGCCTATATGGCCTGCTGGCTGTAGTTGCTTTCCACAAAGCACCCCTGCGCAGCAACCGCTTTTGCTTCCGGGGTCGCAACAGCCGTCTTGCGCCTGCGGCTTTCCGTTGCAGCAAGCTGTCGCCCTACGTCCTGGCGGAATGAATTATACACAGGAACTGAACATCCTGATCCGTAAATCAAATCTCAATTGTAAATCTCCCCCGTCTCGATCCATCTGCTTTCATGCAGTGCCCGGTCAATGAGCTGAATTTTGTACTTGATCGTATCGTTCTGTGTCGAGAATGGATTGTAATACAAAGGCTCTATCGTCGCAATGATTTGCCCTTCCAGGCCTTTTGGTTTACCCGCATAGATCGGCAGGATGCGGTTCCTGAACACAATGCTGTCACCATTGAAGTCCGTACCGGGAATCCAACCCAGCACATCGTCCTTTTCGTAATACACCATGTACAGGTTGTAATGGTAGCGCGAACCAATGTCATACGGCGCGCTGATCTGATCCGCAGCAAGGCCGATATCGCCATCGCCATCCTCGAACGACAAAGTGATCTTCGCAGAATCACCCAGGGATTGAAAAGCAACGAATGCAATCGCCGGAACATCTGAGAAATGTTTCTTTTTAAAGCAAGCCCCCAGAAGCAGGCACAGCAGCAACAACGATCCAATCCGTTTAACCATAGGTCCAAATTACAAAATTGGATTTATAAATCGGCGACAGGCAGCAGAATTATGCCTGAATAGGGTTGCTACGCTAAAATTCGGGATATCGGCATATGGCGATATCGCTAATACCTGCCAAAAGTTATGACTTCAGGATCTGCTTCTCACCGAAATGTCTTTCGACTTAATGGGGATTCTGTAACTTTCCTACCTTTGCAACACAATGAAACAGTTGGAACAAGCCATTTTCGAAATTCAAACCCCGGCCCACTTTGAGCAGGTCGCCCTGGAGATTTTCGCTTATCAATACCAAAACAACCGCGTTTATGCAGATTACCTGGACAGGCTCGGTCGTCCGGCACCTGCGAACACGCGTGAAATCCCGTGTTTGCCGATCTCTTTTTTCAAAACACATGCGGTCCGCACAAGCGACAAAGCACCCGAAGTCGTATTCATGAGCAGCGGTACGACCGGCATGATCCGCAGTACGCACGGCGTAGAGAAAGCCGCGTTGTACGAAAAATCTTTCTTCCCGATTTACAAAGAGCAGATCGGCGATCCGCAGGAGCAGATCATCCTGGCCTTGCTGCCGAATTACATCGAACAGGGCAATTCCAGCCTCGTTTACATGGTCGATCACCTGATCAAAGCTTCCAATAATCCGCGCTCCGGGTTTTACCTCGACAATCCCGAAGAATTGCTTCATGCCTACGCAGAAGGATTGAAAACCGGCAAAAAGATCATCCTGTTCGGCGTCAGCTATGCCCTGCTCGACCTCGCAGACCTGAAACCCGATCTTTCCCGGGCGATCATCATCGAGACCGGCGGCATGAAAGGCCGGAGAAAAGAATTGACGAAGGAAGAACTGCACGCCACACTGAAAGAAGCCTTTGGCGTTCCCTACATCTCCTCGGAATATGGCATGACAGAATTGCTTTCGCAGGCTTACAGCAACCGCGACGGACTCTTCGACCTCCCGCGCTGGATGGACATACAGATTCGCGACGTCAACGATCCGTTTGCGCTACTCGAAGCCGGAAAAACCGGCGGCATCAATGTCATCGACCTCGCCAACCTGTATTCCTGCGCATTCATCGCGACCCAGGACCTCGGCAAACGCGCAGGCGCGCAATTTCAATGGATGGGCCGCTTCGACCATGCAGACATCCGCGGGTGCAACTTGCTGGTTGGCTGATGTTGTAAAACCAGCTCATAATCAGCCACGTCCGGATTCTTTGTCTCCGGTCCTGCTGCCTGATAGCTCCTTTGCGTTGCTGCCGATTTAAATTGCTGTCAACCCCATCCTGCATATCCGCCAAAATCGATATATTTACCCTTGTGTGTAAAGCCCCGAAAATAAATCAGGTACTCCAAAGCTTCCTCCGGATCTCGCTCTGGCTGCTGCCTTTTTTCAGCGCCGCGCAGTTTTACACGGGCAGTCAGCAGGAATTCGGAAAAAGCCGCGTGCAATACGGAGAATTCGACTGGCGTTCGCAGGCCTTTGTACGCTTCAAAGTGCATTACTACCGCGGAGAGGAAGACTACGTCGAATACGTTGCAAAAGCATTTCAGCAGGAGCTCGATAACCTGGAAGCGGAATTCAGTGTTCGCCTGCAAAACCAGGTAGAGCTGATCGTTTTCAAATCGCTGTCGGACCTGCGGCAAAGCAACCTCGGCATTAGCCGCGATGCAGAAAACGTAGCGGGAAAATCCCAGATCTACGGCGCCAAATTGTTCATATATTACGAAGGCACGCACGAACAATTGCGCATACAGCTCCGGCGCGTCCTGGCGGAATACCTGCTGAACACTTTGCTGTACGGCGAAAAATGGTCGGATCTGTTACTGGCCGATCCATTGTCCAATCACCCGGCGTGGTTCATCCAGGGATTTGCATCTTACTATTCCCGCCCTTCCGACGCACTTATCGACGCACAGCTCAAAGACGCTTTCCTGACGGGCAGGCTCGACGATTTCTCAAAGCTGGGCGAATCTGACGCAGTGCTCGCGGGACATGCATTCTGGAACTACATTTACCAGATGTACGGCAGCGACAAGATGTTCCGCATTCTCAAAACAACCTACATCAGTCAGCACGTCGACCGCTCGCTGTTGTACGAGATCGGGCGCACCAGCAAGGATCTGCTCCCGGAGTTTGGCAATTACTACAAAAAGATCTATTTCAGTGACATCGCGACGCAGACCGATATCTCCTGCCGGAAGATCCCGGTCAGAACGAAAAAGAAACGCGTGTATACCCAGTTCACACCTGCGCCGGATGGCCGGCAATTTGCCGTCGTGGAATTCAACGAAGGCCGTTACGGCATCTGGCTCTATGCAACACAATCCCTGAAAAAACAACGCATTGCACGCGGCGGCATCAAACTTCACCGCATCCAGGATTATTCCAATCCCGTGCTTGGCTGGCAGCCTCAAGGCAAAGCGCTGGCCTGGTTCCGCGAAGTGAAAGGTGGTCTCGAGCTGACGATTTACAACCTCGCAGATCAGGACCGCACGCAACGCAACATTCCGGACCTGGAAAAAGTCCTGAGCTTTCAATATGCGCCGGATGGCAAACACCTCGTGTTGAGCGGTGTCAAAAATGGCCAGACCGACCTGTACCTGTATTCGCTGACCGGCAATTCGCTGGAAAAGCTGACCGACGATGTCTGGGACGATCTTGCTCCGCAGTACACCGCAGATGGAAACGCGGTCGTTTTCAGCTCGAACCGTATTTCGGATACCTTGCCGCGCAAAAAGAAGATCGAAGTGACGGAAACCAACTTCGACATCTTCAAATTCGACCTGAAAAAGAAAGACAAGCTGATCCGTGTGCTCGAGCGCATCACCGATACGCCGGACTACAACGAATGGAAACCGCAGCCGATTTCGAAACGGTCGTATGTCTACCTATCGGATCAAACAGGAACGGTGAACCTGTACCGCACAGAGATCGATTCCAGCATCCTGTTCATCGACACGGCCGTGCATTATGAATACTTTCCGCAAACGGAGCTGTTGACGAATTACTCGACCTCGCTGCTCGATTTCAATACGGCCGCCGGACAACATTATTTCCAGGTTTTTCAGAACAACACCTACAAGTTTTACGCGCTGCCGGAACAATCGCCTGCGGTTGAAATGCCGGAACAGACGTATTTCCGCAGAAAATTCAGTCAATCTGCTGAACAGCTTGTTCCGGTTTCCGACACGATCGCAACGCCACTTGCCGATACGTTGCCGAAACCCGTCACCTACCGCAAGCCGACGGAGAAATTATACCAAATCAATTTTTCGAAGGACCTGTTGCTGATGCAGGTCACAAACAGCTTCCTCAATGCCGCATACCAGCGCTACAATCCCGGCTCGGTGTACTTCAATTCCGGCATCAACCTGTTGCTGCGTGCTGCTTTCAGCGATTTGTTCGAGGATTACCGGATTCAGGGCGCGATGCGCATCCCGATGAGCTTCAATACCGGTGAGTTCCTCGCCCTTTTTGATTTCAACCGCAAGCGGACGGACCACCAGCTGATGCTCTATCGCCAGGGATACCTTGATCAGAACGAACAAACCAATGAATTGGTGAAATGGACGATCCATGAAGCCCGGTACCGCATTTCCTATCCGTTCAATGAGGTCTTTTCCCTGCGGAATACCTTTTCGTTCCGCAACGACAGACAGTTGTATCTCGCACGCGACAAAGCTTCGCTGCAAAAGCCGACCAGCTATTACAACCAGCTGGGTTTCCTCACGGAATTGGTATTTGACAATTCCCTGAAGCTCGAGATCAATACCTGGGAAGGCTGGAAGTCCAAAGTTTTCGCAGAATTCGGTCTGATTCCTTCTGATCCCGTGGGAAGCCTGGTAAATATTGGTTGGGATTTCAGGAATTCACAGCGTTTTTACAAAAACATCATTTGGGTCAATCGCCTGGCCGGAGCCGCTTCGCTCGGTTCGCATCCGATCGTGTATTACCTTGGCGGCGTTGACAACTGGTCCATCCGTCCCGATGTGGATTTCGATCCGAATCAGCCGGTGGACCCTTCCAAAACTTATTATTTCCAGACGATCGCAACACCGATGCGTGGTTTCATCCAGAATTCGCGCAATGGCAACTCGTTTTTTGTGCTGAACTCTGAATTGCGCGTACCACTCTTCAATGTCCTCGCCGACCATCCGCTGCGCAGCGAAGTACTGCGTACTTTCCAAGTCGTTGTGTTCGGTGATCTCGGCTGCGCCTGGACCGGCTTAACACCTTATTCCGATGACAATTATTTCAATACACTGACAATCGACAACAAACCGTTGCAAATCCAGCTGAAGAATTCGCGCGAACCCATCATTGGCGGATTCGGGGCCGGACTCCGCAGCAAATTGTTTGGGTATTTTGTCAGGCTCGACCTCGGTTGGGGCGTTGAAAACCTGCAAATCAAGAAAAAACCAGTCCCTTATTTTTCACTCGGTTACGATCTTTAATATGAATACGAACGATTTACATACCCGCATCCGCACTCTCGCCGGAGATATTTTTGAAAAGGTAAAAGCTTACCGCAGCCATTTGCACCAGTACCCGGAGTTGTCTTACCAGGAGTTCAACACCTGCGCATTTGTGTCGGACACACTGAACAAGTTGCAGATACCGCACGAAAAAGGCATTGCAGGAACCGGCGTTGTCGCCATTATTCGCGGCGATCAGCATACGGTGGATCAGCCTTGCCTTGGCTTGCGTGCAGATCTCGATGCTTTGCCAATCCAGGAAGAAAATGAAGTCCCTTATGCGTCGCAGATCGCTGGCGTCATGCATGCCTGCGGACACGATGTACATACCAGTATCTTGCTGGGCGTCGCAGAAGTATTGTTCTCCCTCCGCAACGAATTGCCGCAACCGGTGAAACTGATTTTCCAGCCCGGGGAAGAGAAAAACCCAGGCGGTGCTTCGCTAATGATTGCCGATGGCGTGCTTGAGAACCCGAAAGTCACGGAAATGTATGCGCTACACGTATTTCCGGACATGCCGGTCGGCAAAGTCGGTTTCCGGGAAGGGATTTACATGGCATCCTGCGACGAGATTTACATGACCGTGAACGGCCTCGGCGGGCATGGCGCTACACCGCATCAAACGATCGATCCGATTCTGATTGGCGCGCACATTGTCACATCGTTGCAGCAGATCGTCAGCAGGCGTTGTGATCCGAAGATTCCCTGTGTGCTTTCCTTCGGACATTTCGAAGGTCTCGGCGCTACGAACATCATTCCATCGCGCGTTTACCTGAAAGGAACTTTCCGCACGATGGATGAAACCTGGCGGGCACAGGCCCTGGAGCTGATCCGCGAGCAGGCAGAAGGCATTGCAAAAGCTTTCGGCGGAACGGTCGATGTCGAGATCAGCAAAGGTTATCCTTACCTGGAGAACGATCCGGCGACGACGCGCAAAATGCGCAGCAAGGCACAGGATTTCCTCGGTGCTGAAAAGGTGGAGGAATTACCGATCCGCCTCACCGCTGAAGACTTCTCTTTCTATTCGCAGGTGGTTCCCGTTTGTTTTTTCAGGCTCGGCGTGCGCAATGAAGCGCGCGGCATTACCTATGGCGTACACCATCCGCGCTTTGACATCGATGAAAATGCACTGCGGACTGGTATTGAGGTCATGAGCCTGGCACCATTTTAGTAAATAGAATTGTACATCATCACAACATGAAATACATTTACATTTGCGTGCTTCCACTCTTGTTCCTGTTCTCCTGCGTTGAAAAGCCGGCAGACAAAGTGGATGTTTACGAAATCCGGAATATCGGACTGCTTTCGACGACCGAATACACGATCGGCAAAGTCGTGAGGCTGAAGGACGACAAAACCTGGTACAAATACGGCGACCGCAACATCCTGATCAGCTGCAAGGCGAAAGTCAAGGCAGGCGTAGATCTCACGGCTGTTGGCATCGAAGACATCCAGGCAGATGGCGGGAAAGTCTCGATCGCGTTGCCCGCTCCGGCGATTTTGTCCGTAACGATGGATCCCGATCAGGTCCAGGTCGAGCTGGAAGAAGTCAACGGGTTCAGGCTCGGATTTTCCCAGGACGAAAAGAACAGGATCCTTGCTTTGGGCGAAAAATCCATCCGGGCCAACCTGTCGCAGACGAGCATCCTCCAAACCGCAGCTAAAAATGCCCGCATTTTCGTGACCGATTTCTACAAACAGCTCGGATTCGAAGAAATTACCATAACTTTCAAGCAAGCAAACGATGGCCAAAAATATTAAGTTGCTGTGGCAGGTACTGAAACTGCTGATCCTCGTTGCGCTCATTGTGTTCGTGGTCCGCTGGTGCAACAAACCGGGATCGAATGATGAACTGGAGATCGAAAATACGCCCATGCGCGTGGAAATGATCCGGAACATTGCAGAGATCGCGACAATCAGCTACAAAGATGAAGTTGTGGCCGACACCGTCGAATTTTACAAAGATGCCCAGGAGCAATTCACGGGCACGCTCGAAAAACTGACCGATCCGCACGATTTTAAATATGGCATTCGCTCTGAATGGATCAAGCGCCGGCTCACACTCATTGTGCAGGGCGAAATCCGCTATGGATTCGATTTGACACATTTCGACCTGCGCACGCAGGAAAATGATTCTGTATTGACCGTCATGCTTCCCCAGCCCATTGTGACAGATATCATTGTAACGCCGTCCTCCACTGAAGTTTTCCTTGAAAATGGCCATTGGAGAGATTACGAGGTCCGACAGCTACATAACAAAGCGCGGCGCAAGTTAATTCAGGGAGCCGTCCAGCTGAAGCTCGAACAAAAAGCACGCGACAACATGGAAAATCTATTGAAACAATTGATCCGCACTTCCAAACGATTGCAGGTACAATACGTTACATCCTGATCAACCCAGAAGAATAATCGCTTTTTTACTCCCAAAAAGATAAAAATCAACACCTTAGGAATCCAATTATTTTTTAAAGGTGCTGCATATCAACCGGTTAAATTGTTCGGCCAAATATCCTTTTCCGATGTTGAAGTTCTTGAATACTCTTACTATGCATGCATAGAGGAAAAAGAATTGCCAAAATCTGTACTTTTTGCACTTTGTAACGCCCTGCAAGCGCTGTACATTTGTAGTGTAAAACACAGCATATCAATACCCGATATATAATTTTTTTCAGTGAATAGTGGTTAGGTTAGGTAACGAAAAGCGGCTCATTTGAATGGGCCGCTTTTTGTTTATGGCGATTTGAATGAAGTTGATGAAATATCAGGTACACAAACCCGGATTGAAAAATGTTTCCTCTCTCAAATACAAATAAGACTGGCAATTACTTCGAGGCGATCAAAGTCACAAATCCGTTTTTCGACAAGGAAGTTCCATCTTTCAATATTCCGTTCAGTACGTAAAAATAAACGCCATCGGAACATTGTTCTCCGTTCATGTTCTTTCCGTCCCACAGCAAGCCGCCTGTTTGCTGCACATGTTCCTGGATCACATTTCCCCATCGGTTGAGGATCAGGATGTCATACGTCTTGAAAATATCTGCGAAAATCGTAAATGTATCATTCGCTCCATCGCCATTCGGCGTCAGTACGTTCGGCATTTCGAAATTCCCATTGATCTGTATCAGTAGCTTGTACACATCCTTGCAGCCATTTTCATCGGTGATTGTCAACGTGATTACCTGGCTTCCGGCTACATAATAAGCGTTGGAAACGGTTTCGTCTGTCGTATTGTCGAGGCTTGCGCCATTTCCAAAATTCCATTCCCAGCTAACGATTTCGTTATCACCCGTTGACTGGTCGTCAAACAACACATTGGAACCGATATCCGCAGTGGGTGGTGTTGCCACAAAATAAGCATCGAGACCGATATCCGGGATCGTAACCGGCGGCAACGGATATATAACCTCGCAGCCAAGTACGTCTTTGACAGTTACAGATGGCGTATATGTCGCCACATCTTCGTAGGCATAACTGAAACTGATCGAATCGTTCGTGAAATTACCATCTCCGGTGTTCCAGAGCACTTCCGTGATGTTCATCGTATCCTGCAATTCAAACAGGATTTCCTGTCCGCACAGGTCGCCGTCGACCATCCAGACCGCATTGGCCGAAGGACCGAAAATCGTCAGGTATTCGACCAGCGCAGTGTCTGATGTACAGCCAAATTCGTCTGTAACCGCCAGCGTTGCGGTATAGGTTCCCGGAAACACATAGGTATTCCCCGGATTCTCCAGCGTGGATTGCTTGCCATCCCCAAAATCCCATTGCCAGGAAGTGATATTGCCGTAGTTTTCTGTACCATCGACGAAGGTCGCAAAAACCGGCGGACAATTGTAATCGCCATTCGCATTGATACTTGCACCGTCAAGCTCATAGTGAATCCCGGCGATCGGCAGGGAAACACGGATTTCACGCTCCAGGGTATCTTTACAGCCGTTTCCGTCGGTCGCAATCAGCTGAATGTGATGCTGCACATTCGTATATGACGCGGAAGGCGTTTCATCGAAAGAACTGCTGTAGGTCGGCGTGTTTGCGGCAGGCGTATTGTCGAGGAGCCATTCGTAGCTGAGTGTACCAACACCGGTAGAATTGTTTTGTGTACCGAAAATCTCGAGGTCGCAAACCACCGGGTCGACTGTAAAGGCTGCAACAGGTTTTGTAACGGAGATTTCTACCGTATCCGGTTGGGAAACACATCCGAATAAATCGGTCGCTACGAGCACAACTTCAAACGTATCTTCCACATTGTAGGTGTGGTTCACCGGCGTACTGAGGTTTGGCGTTGTGACACTCGCCTGGTCTGAAAAACCCCAGACAAAAGTACCCAAAGGCGCACCATTGCCCTGCGGGATGGATTGATTGACAAAGGTCACATGAAAAGGCGCACAGCCTGCAAAGCTCGCAGCAGAAATCACCGCACGCGGATGTTCCAGCACGCGGATCGGAATGATTTTGATATCGGTACAACCTACTGAATTTTCAACGCCCAACGTGACAGCCGGAAAACCTGCATTGTCATAGGAAGTACTGTAATCCGGGCCTTCAAAAAGCGGATCCACGCCGTTACTGTAGGTCCACTGAATGATTGGATGTGCCGACATTGTTGCATTTCCATTAAAGGTCGTGCTCGCGTCGGTCATGTCAAAAACCAGCCCTTTACAGACGGAATCGTTGGACGGAATAAAATTCGCGTGCAGCTCTGAAAAGATGATGTTCTGTTCCACACTGTCCGCGCAGCCTGTCGTTGTGTTCACAATTACCTGCCGGATCACGTATTCTCCGTAAGCGGTATAAACATGGGATGTATCGGCCGAATTATTCGCCAGGAAAGCATCGTCGAGTACCGCACTGCTGGTGTATACATTCGGAACGGCACCATTTCCAAACCGCCACGTCAACGTAACATCGTCTGTGAGCGCGCCCTGGATCGACTGGTCGAGGAAATCAACCTGAACCGGAAACTGCGGATTGCAGATCACAGCCGTCGAAGGAAGAAATTTCGCGATCGGCGCTTTGATGAAAACGGCATCTTCGAGCGTAAATGTATCGATACAGCCTCTGAAATCGACAAACAAGCTTACATCAAACCAGCCGGTATCCAACGGATAATTGTAGGTTGGATCTTCAGCTGATCCGCTTCCGCCATCGCCATAATCCCAGGTCCAGTTGACTTCTTCCGGATCATGCGGTGCTGAAATGATGGTCTGGTTATCAAAAACAAAACTCTTTTTCGCACATTCCAGGGGTGGCGTGACTGTAAAACCGACGAAATCGATTGCGCCTACCTCTACAAAATCTTCCCGCACCAGCGTATTCGTGCAGCCTGACTGGGTTGTGATCGTCAGCGAAACATCGTAAAGACCGAGGTCAGCGTATTCATGCGGTGGCGGCGTTTGACCGTCAAAGGTATTGCCATCGCCAAAATCCCAGTGCCAGGAAACAATCGGGCTGGATGTTGGGGTCGGAATTGTCGAATATTCGTAAAAGCTGACCAGCAAAGGCGCACAGCCTTCCGAAATGGGCGCGTCGAATTGGGCTTCTGCGGGGCCGGTCAGGATCATATCAACAATCGAGATGAATCCAGGGCAGCCATTGGCGCCGGTCATGCCCAGAGATACTGTGAATGTGTCTTCGGTCTGATAAGTATGCACCGGTGGATTTTGGCCGTTGAAAGTACCGCCGTCACCGAAATTCCAGACGTAATTGCTGCCCGGCGTAGTCGTACTGAAAGTAACCGGCAAAGGCGCACAGCCGGAAGTCGGCGCGGCGGAGATCGCCGGTACAGGTGAAGGTAAGATGGTGATCTGCTGAGTGGCCGTAGAGCTGCAAGCTGAAGAAGTATTCTGGGAAGTCAATGTGATCGTATACGTGCCGGGCGCTCCGTAGGAGGTCGATGGGTTTTCCTGGGTGGAATTGCCATTGCCGAGGTTCCAGCTCCAGGCATTCGCGCCCACACTGGAGTTATCCTGGAAAGTCACCGTTGTACCAACACAGGCAGTAGCCGGAGCCGTAATACCTGCTGCGAAATTGGAAATGATCAGAGGTTGTGTCAATGTCGAAGTACAGCCCGTCAAGGTATTCGTAACCGTCAGCGCAGCAGCATAAGTACCTGCTGTATTGTACATGACCATTGGCGGATTTTGCTGCGTTGAAGTTTGCGAATTCCCGAAATTCCAGGCATAGCTGAAGTTCCCGTTTGCGGAAGTGTTGGTGAAAGTGACACCAACGGGAATAGCACAACCGTTCGCGGAAGTCGAGAAAGATACAGCTGGATTTGGATTGACCATGATGTAAGCAGCCTTGAACTCAAAATCGGAAGATCCGTCCTGTGCCTGCACCGTTAACGTAATCGTTTTGGGGCCAGGCAAGGTAAAAGCATGCGTCGCATTGGCAGTTTCCGCGAAATTCCCGTCGCCGAAATCCCAGTTGTAGGAAACGATCGGTGAACCATTGGTCGTCGATAAATTCGTAAAAGTCACCGGCTGACCAACACAAACCACGAGCGGTGAAGCCGAAAATTGTGCCGTGGGTGCCTGTGCATACATCAGGAAGCTAAGGGCAACACAGAAAAAGGTGTTGAATATTTTCATATTTGTCAAGTTTGTTGTTCACCATGGAAGAGGTTCCGTGATTCAGACGCACAAAAACGCAAAAGGTTTCTGTTTTATGTGCATTTTAAACAAAAAATTGAACAAAAATGGAATTAACATTTTAAATAATCACACTACCTAGCCACCTGTCCATTTCTTCAAAGCTACGGCCATTGCGTTGTGCAAGATCGGCGACCTGCGCGGTCGTAATCTTGCCCAATCCGAAGTATTTGGCCTCTGGATGCCCGAAATACCAGCCACTGACGGAAGCTGTCGGCAACATCGCAAGGCTTTCAGTCAGCGTGACGCCTGTTATCTCACTGGCATTCAGCAGGCTGAATAAACCTTCTTTTTCTGTATGGTCCGGACAGGCCGGATAACCAGGTGCAGGTCGAATCCCACGGTACGTTTCCTTGATCAGCTGATCGTTACTCAATACTTCATCGTGGGCATAGCCCCAGAAATCCTTGCGCGTCAATTCGTGCAGGTGTTCTGCAAATGCTTCGGCCAAACGGTCGCCCAGGGCCTTGATCATGATCGAATTGTAGTCGTCGTGGTCCTTTTCAAATTCAGCGACTTTTTCATCCATGCCGATGCCGGTCGTTACGACAAACGCCCCGATATAATCGGACAAACCGGTGGATTTCGGCGCAATAAAATCCGCCAGGGCCAGGTTCGGTACATTCGCCGCTTTCTGGGTTTGCTGGCGCAGGCTGTGCTGTACATTCGCAACCTTCGTACGGCTTTCATCCGTGTAGATCTCAATATCGTCGCCGATGCTGTTGGCCGGATACAACCCAATTACAGCACGGGCTTCCAACCATTTTTCGGCAATCAGCTTGTCCAGCATCTCCCGTGCATCTGCATACAAAGCAGTCGCCTCTTGGCCTACCACCTCATCAGTCAGAATGTTCGGGAAACGGCCGTGCAATTCCCAGGTCTGGAAAAAGGGCGTCCAGTCGATGTAGTCCACCAATTTTTCGAGTGGATAATCGATGAACGTTTTGGTTCCGATAAAAGCAGGTTTGTGCAGGTCTTCCTGTTTCCAGTCAATCTTAAAATGATTTTTCCGGGCTTCTTCCAGCGGAAGTAATACTTTCGCTGCGCGGTGCTTTTCGTGGTGCTCGCGGATGCGTGTGTATTCCGTCTTCAGGTCTTTCAGGAAATTTTCTTTCCGCTGCCCGAGGAGGCTTTCCACGACGGTCACCGAACGCGATGCATCGAGCACGTGCACGGTCGGACCTTTTGTATAATTCTGTTCGATCTTCACAGCCGTGTGTACGCGGGAGGTCGTTGCCCCGCCGATCATCAGCGGGATCTGGAGGTTTGCACGTTCCATTTCCTTCGCCACATGCACCATTTCGTCGAGTGAAGGCGTAATCAATCCACTCAGTCCGATCACGTCAACCTTGTGATCAATGGCCGCCTGGATGATCTTCTCCGAAGAAACCATGACGCCGAGATCAACCACCTCGTAGTTGTTGCAGCCGAGCACCACGCCGACAATATTCTTCCCGATGTCGTGCACATCGCCTTTCACGGTCGCCATTAGTATTTTTCCTGCGGAAGAGCTGGCGCCGTCTTTTTCGATCTCAATATATGGCAACAAAACAGCCACCGCTTTTTTCATGACCCGGGCCGACTTTACGACCTGTGGCAGGAACATTTTCCCATTGCCGAACAAATCGCCCACGATGTTCATCCCGTCCATCAGCGGGCCCTCAATGACATGGATCGGCCTGTCGTACTGCTGTCTGCATTCCTCGACGTCTTCATCGATGAATTCAACAATTCCTTTTACGAGCGCATGGGACAAGCGTTCCTGCACAGTTGCATTCCGCCATTCCAGGTCGAGCTCTTTTTTCTTGCCATCGCCTTTGACTGTTTCAGCGAGCTCAAGCAATCTTTCCGTTGCGTCTGGTCTTCTGTTCAGGATCACGTCTTCGACATGTTCGAGCAGGTCCGGCTGGATATCGTCATAGATCTCGATCATCGAAGGATTCACAATCCCCATGTCCATGCCGTTTTTGATGCCGTAGTAAAGGAACACGGAGTGCATTGCTTCGCGCACTTTGTCATTCCCGCGGAAAGAGAAAGACACGTTCGAGACCCCACCGCTGACGTGCGCGCCCGGCAGGTTTTCCCGAATCCATTTTGTCGCGCGGAAGAAGTCCAGCGCATTGTTGTTGTGCTCTTCCATCCCGGTGGCTACCGGAAATATGTTCGGATCGAAAATAATGTCCTGCGCCGGAAATTTCACCTCGTCGACAAGGATGCGGTAAGAGCGTTCGCAGATTTCGATCCTGCGTTCGTAGCTATCGGCCTGTCCCGCTTCATCGAAAGCCATGACAATGACCGCCGCGCCATATCTTTTGATCTTTTTGGCCTGTGCAATAAAATTCTCCGGTCCTTCCTTCAGCGAAATCGAGTTCACGATCCCTTTGCCCTGCAGGCATTTGAGTCCGGCCTCGATGATCTCCCATTTAGAGCTGTCGACCATGACAGGAATACGCGAAATATCAGGTTCGGAAGCCATCAGGTTCAAGAATTTGACCATCGCTTCCTTGCCATCGATCATGCCTTCGTCCATGTTGACGTCGATGACCTGCGCGCCGCCCTGCACCTGTTCCAGTGCCACGGAAAGTGCGTCTTCGTAGCGCTCTTCCTTGATCATGCGCAGGAATGCACGCGAACCGGTGACATTCGTGCGCTCACCGATATTGATGAAATTAGATTCTTTCGTGACAATTAAAGGCTCTAATCCGGACAATTTCAAGGGTGGAAGTTGGGGAATGCTCATATTACTGGTTCAGGATTTGACGTGGTTGGTACTGGCTGGCTAATTCAGCAATTGCGCGGATGTGATCGGGTGTTGTACCGCAGCATCCGCCGATGATGTTCATAAGTCCTTCATCGAGGAAGTCCTTGATCTGTGCGGCCATGATCTCCGCGGTCTCATCGTATTGCCCGAATTCGTTCGGTAAGCCGGCATTCGGATGTGCGCTGACCCCGAAAGGTGCGTTTTTGTCGAGAATCTGCAAATAGGGACGCATCGCTGCTGCTCCAAGTGCACAATTCAAACCGATGCTCAGCAAAGGCATGTGCGAAACTGAGATCAGGAAGGCTTCTGTGGTTTGCCCCGTCAGCGTTCTGCCGCTGGCATCGGTAATCGTACCGGAAACCATGATCGGCATTGTCATTTCTCTTTCTTCGAGCACTTTGTCGATCGCAAACAAAGCCGCTTTTGCATTCAGCGTATCAAATATCGTCTCGACGAGCAGGATGTCTACGCCGCCATCGATCAATGCGCCTACCTGTTGGTGATACGCATCGACCAGCTGGTCAAAGGTAATCGCGCGGTAACCGGGATCGTTGACATCAGGCGAAAGGGAAGCCGTTCTGTTGGTCGGTCCGATCGAACCGGCCACAAAACGCGGTTTGTGCGGTTCGCGCGCGGTGAATTCATCCGCTACTTTGCGTGCAATCTGTGCCGAATGAAAATTGATGTCGTACACCGCGTGCTCGAGGTCGTAATCTGCCTGGGCAATCGTGGTACCGGAAAAAGTATTGGTCTCGGCGATGTCCGCCCCCGCCGCAAAATATTGTCTGTGGATGTCTTCGATGATCTCCGGGCGGGTCAGCGACAACAGGTCATTATTCCCTTTCAGCAGTTTGCCATGGTCTTCGAACCAGCCTTTGCGAAAATCTTCTTCTGTCAGAATATGTCTTTGGATCATTGTTCCCATTGCACCGTCCAGCACAAGAATGCGGCGGCTCATGATTTCCTTGATTGTATCCATGTATTTTTCTCTAAATAAAATTGTGGCTCCGCACGGGGCGAAACGGTAAATAATTCTATTAAGAAGCGGGTGAATGAGAAAATCACGTTAACTTATCTTTTCCGTAAAACGGATCGGATTTGGCACCTTTTCAGCTGACTGATAGGTTGCCAAGGTTTCAAAGGGCCTGTCCCTCCACCTTTCTTAATAAGTTTATGTTAATGAACTTGGGTGCAAAGGTAAGTCGTAAAAAAGTCGGATGCAAGGAAAATTCCGAAAATCTATTGACGGAGCAGATGGTGGTGCAGAAAAGCTGAAAGGTCCGGATCATAGATCCGAATCGGTATTGTCCACTGAGCCCCCGTAAATAGAAAGGGACTCAGCGCACATTCAATTATTAAATAAGTATGCTATCGTATTTCAACCTGTTTTAACGGAGCAGTTGCAATTTCTGACGGGCAGCTGTCTGACCATTCAGCAGGATGTTGACCATGTACATACCTGAAGCGAGTCCCTGCATGTTCAACTCTACAGCTTGTTTACCGACACCGGTTTGTCCCGGTTTAACACTTTGCAGGAGATTTCCGGCCAGGTCATATACCTGTATCTCCACCTCTTTTTGTGCCAACGTTTCAAAGTCGATTGTACAGATCTCGCTGACCGGGTTTGGATAAATTGCTACTTCTCCCGCCAGTATTTCCTCGTCGATTCCCAGGATCAGGTTGTTCAGGCAGGTAAAACTTCCGCCGGCACTGGTCACTACACACATACCATAAGGCGCACCATTGGAATTCGTTCCCGGATCTGCAAAACCCGTCAGCAGCACTACCACCGACTGACCCAGATAAGGTGTGAGGTCGGTTGTAAAAATACCATAGGTCACGGAGGAATCTGCATTGAACAATGTGCTTTGCGCGCTTCCACTCAGTGGACCACCAGTCACCTCGCCATAGCTGAGACCTGTAAAAATGACGTCCGCCCCAAACTGGAAATTTACAGGCGCTGCATCCGTAACTCCGTTCACTGCTGCCAGCAATACTTCCTCGTTCATGGTGTTTGCAGGAAATTGGAAAAATTCAAATCCGGGAGTCACATTGTTGACATTTGTGTTGTAGCCGGAAGCGGAATGGATACCTTTGATAACGGCGACGTGATTGACTCCGTTCATAAAGCTAACGGTCTCGTGAAAAATGGAATTGCTGGAGTCTGCACTGCTGGCAGCATTGATCGTCAGCACACCGCTATTCAGTCCAATCACAGGAACCATCGCAGTAGCCTGGCGGTAGCTGAGGTTGTCTGCGATGAGCGTGCCATTGAGGCGTACATCTACGGTAGCCAAAGCTACATCAGCACTGTTATGAATGACCTGGAGGTTTAACGCCATATTGCAATCGACCTGGGTGGCCACACTGATGCTCAGAACACCTTCCTCGCCCCCATATGCATCAACCTGGATAAGATAGGTCGTACCTGCTACAAGTCCGCAGAGGGTAAGCTCTGAAGCATAATCAGATGAGCCGCTGGAACAGCCGTCCAGCACATCATCATTGGCCGCCAGCAACGCATAAGTCGAATAGTTCAGGCAATCATCCACATCCCAGACAGCGATCTGTGTATCGACTTCATTGTCTTCTGTACAAGTTGAAATTGTTACAGTACCGGAAGCAGGCGCTATAAATGAGAACCAAACCGTGTTGTTGAGCTCTTCGTCGCACCATTCGGTATCGCAGTTCTCACTGGTATTTGGCGGAGATACTTCGTCTTCGTCGGTTCCGGCGCCTTCATTGTTGAACATCGCGGGCACGCCATCGGTTGTAAGCGCAATGGAATTGCACGGCTGGTCATTGGAAGGCTGCGCCATCACTCCCGTGCTGCACAGGAAGAAAAGGATGCCTAAGTAAATTTTCTGATTCATCGTAGTAGTTTCTGGTAAAATTAAAAAATTACCTAAACCACCAGGCACAAAACTTTTAAAAGAAGGTTCTGTCGAAATAAATGTAGTAGTTAGTTGAACAAAGGATGGGTAACACAAGCGCCTGTCAGCGGACAGACACTTGCATACCGTATTTTAATTCGCCATTTCGCTCATGAACTTGATGCGCATGAGTCTGAGCTCTTCTTCTGTGTAATCGCCATCGAATTCCTTGTAGGCTTCGATCAGGTCGTCGGTCTCCGCTTCGGAGAAATATTCGTAGATCTCTGTCTGGTTGTCTGGATCGAGGATATCGTCGATGTAATAATTGATGTTGACGCGTGTACCGGAGGAAACAATCGCTTCAATCTCTTCAATCACCTCATCCATCGTTTTGCCTTGCGCTTTGCCGATGTCTTCCAAAGGCAATTTGCGGTCGATATTCTGGATCAGCTGTACTTTCAGCCCGGATTTGTTGACGAGGGATTTCATGACGAGGTCCTGCGGACGGTCGATATCGTTCTCATCCACGTACTGGCGGATCAATGCGAGGAAAGGAGCGCCGTAACGCGTCGCTTTGCCGGTTCCGACACCTTGAATATTGGTCAGCTCCTCCATCGAGATCGGATATTGCAGGCACATGTCTTTGAGCGACGGTTCCTGGAAAATCACGAATGGGGGAATATTTTTCTGTTTAGACAGGTTCTTGCGCATATCGACGAGCATCGTGTACAAGGTTTCGTCAAAAGCTGCGCCCTTGCCATTGGCAATAATGCTGCCATCCTCTTCTTCGCCGGTGAAAATACGTTCTTTGATCAGCAGGAAAGAAACCGGCTCCTTGACAAAATCGCGCCCTTTTTCGGTCAGCTTGATCGTTCCGTAAGTCTCCACATCCTTGTAGAGGAAACCGCCTACAAGACTTTGGCGGATCACGGCATTCCAGAAATGCTCGTCGCGCTCACGCCCTTTGCCGAACAAAGGCAACTGATCGTGGCGGTAGCTCTTGATATCGGCGGTAATGTTCCCGGCCACAAAGGCACACAGGTGTTTCGCCTTCTGCATTTCCTGCAATTCCACGACGGCATCAAGCAGTAATTTTACCGCATCTTTGCCTTCTGATCTTTCACGTGGGAACCTGCAATTGTCGCACATTTTCCCGCAGCTTTCTTCTTCGAACTGCTCCCCGAAATAATGGAGGATATATTTTCTTCTGCACACGGAGGTTTCGGTGTAAGAAACGATCTCGTGCAACAGCTGTTTGCCGATTTCCTGTTCCGCAACAGGTTTTCCCTGCAGGAATTTCTCGAGCTTCTCGATGTCTTTGTAGCTGTAGAACACAACACATTCGCCCTCTCCGCCGTCACGGCCTGCGCGGCCTGTTTCCTGGTAATAGCTTTCGAGGGATTTCGGAATGTCGTGGTGGATCACAAAACGGACGTCCGGCTTGTCGATCCCCATCCCGAAAGCGATGGTCGCAACAATGATGCTCGTTTCCTCCATCAGGAACATGTCCTGGTGCCTGCCGCGCGTTGCTGCATCGAGCCCGGCATGGTACGGTAACGCATTGATGCCATTGACCTGCAAAAGCTCTGCAAGCTCTTCCACCTTTTTGCGGCTCAAACAGTAGATGATACCTGATTTGCCTTCTTTTCCGCGGATGTAGCGGACAATTTCTTTTTCGACATCTTTCTTCGGACGGATCTCGTAATAGAGGTTATCGCGGTTGAACGAGGACTTGAACAATTTCGCGTCGAGCATGTTCAGGTTCTTCTGGATGTCGTGTTGTACTTTCGGTGTTGCGGTAGCGGTCAGCGCGATGATCGGCACATTCGAGATCTTTTCGAAAATCTCCCTGAGCCGCCTGTATTCCGGTCTGAAATCATGTCCCCATTCCGAGATGCAGTGTGCTTCATCAATGGCAAAAAAGGAGATATCTACAGATGTCAGGAAGTCTATATATTCTTGTTTGGTTAAAGATTCTGGCGCCACATACAGCAGTTTGGTCTTGCCATCCTGGATATCGGTTTTAACGCGGGTAATTTCTGCCTTGGACAAAGACGAGTTCAGGAAATGTGCAACCGCTTCGCTGTCGCTGACACTGCGGATCGCATCGACCTGGTTTTTCATCAGGGCAATGAGTGGGGAAACCACGATCGCGGTCCCTTCCGAGAGCAAGGCAGGTAACTGGTAGCAAAGCGATTTACCGCCACCGGTAGGCATGATCACAAAAGTGTTTTTTCCATTCAACACATTGTTGATGATCTCTTCCTGTTTTCCTTTAAAGCTGTCGAATCCGAAAAATGTGCGGAGTGCACCCTTTAGATCTGTTTGAATCATTGAGTTGTTAATTGAACTTTATCTGAAAGTTACAAAATTTTAAAGCGAAGTTACACATTTTCAGGGGTTAATTCTAACCCATCTGTTCAAAATCACGGTTTTTCCGAACATTTTCTACAAAAGCAAAAATCTGTCCGTTGACTGGCTGATTTCATCCGACCATTTGAGCCAAATCGACGCCGAAACCAGCCGGATCACGCGTTTCGGTGAAAACGAACAAAAAAACGCGCCCGGCGGCTGCATTAAAAAATCTGCGCGACCGCTTTTTGATTCTGCATTCTCGTTACCTTTGTCGCCGAAATGGAGGAAACAAAAGAAATGTCGTTTTTAGACCACCTCGAAGAGCTGAGGTGGAGATTGGTTCGCTGCGCGATCTCTATTCTCGTTATTGCAATTGTGCTCTGGTGGTTCCAGGAATGGATCATGAACAACGTATTTCTTTCACTCAAGGACCCGAAATTCATTTCTTACCGCCTGATGTGCGAATCTTTCGGCATGTGCACGGAAGAAATTCCTGTTAAAATGCAGAGCACAACGATGGCCGGACAATTCTCCTATGCTTTGATGATGAGCGGTATCGGAGGTGTCGTTCTTTCTTTCCCCTACATTTTCTACCAGATCTGGTCTTTTGTGAAACCGGGACTCAAACAGAATGAAAGATCTGTCGTCAAAGGCATTGTTTTCTATGTCAGCATCCTCTTTTTCCTCGGGATCTTTTTCGGCTATTTCATTGTAGCGCCGATGTGCGTACAGTTCTTTGGGACTTACCAGATGTCGAAGGACATCGAGAACATTTTCACGATCAATTCCTACATGAGCACGATCATTTCCACGGTGTTCTACTCAGGCCTTTTATTCCTGATGCCGGTGGTCATGTACCTGTTTGCTAAACTGGGTATCATCACCCCTTCTTTCTTGCGCAAATACCGCAAACATGCGATTGTTGGCGTACTGATCCTTTCGGCTGTTATTACGCCGCCTGATATGATCAGCCAGATTATTGTTTCCATCCCCATCGTGCTGCTTTATGAAATCAGCATCCTCATCACGGCAAGGGTTGAGAAAAACAGAAATAAACTGGAGAATCAATAAGATTTGTTAGGCGGATTCAGTACTTTCGTCCTCATTCTATGCGAAATTACATTCTGATATATTTGAGCTGTTTCTGCACGTTTCTGGTGTCGGCACAGCAAACCAAGGTCTACGGCAAAGTAACAGATGCCCAGACCGGTGAACTGCTGCCTTACGTGAAGGTGAAGTTCTTCGGTTCCAAGATCGGGGCGATCACGGATTCGGCCGGGAATTATATGCTCGAAACGTATTATGCGACCGACAGCCTGCAATTCTATTTCCCGAAATACAAACCGGTGACGCGCGCGGTACTACGCGACCAGGAACAGCAAATCGATATCCAGCTCGAAGCGCAGGTCGCGGAGATCGAACAGGTCTTTATCCGCCCGCCGGATGAATTCCCGTCCACAACGCTGCACAAGAAAGTCATCGCCAACAAAGACATTAACAACAAGGAAAAGCTCGACTCCTACGAATATGAGCTCTACAACAAGCTCCAGCTCGACCTCAATAACATCGGCGACAAGTTCAAGGAACGCGGATTCGTGCAACGGCTCGACCTCGTCATGGACTATTTGGATTCCACCGACAACGGAACCAGCTACCTGCCCGTGCTGCTCAGCGAATCGATCTCAAACTTTTATTTCAGGAACCGCCCGCGCAAGAAGAAGGAGTCCATTTCCGCCTCGAAGATCTCCGGGATCGAGAACATCCAGATCAACCAGCTGCTCGGCGACATGTACCTCGACATGAATGTGTACGATAATTACATCAACCTCTTCCAGCGTTCATTCGTCAGTCCGGTTGCGAACTTTGCGCGCAGCTATTACCGTTTTTACCTCGAGGATTCGACTTTCATAGACAATCAATGGTGCTACAAATTGCGGTTTACGCCGAAAAGAAGTGGCGACCTGACCTTTGAAGGTGAAATGTGGATACACGACACGACGTATGCCGTAAAACGCATCAAAGCAAATATTTCTCCGGGTGCCAACATCAATTATGTACAGGACATTTATTTTGAGCAGGAGTTTGACCAGGTGCAGAAAGAAGTCTGGATGCTGTCCCGCGAAAAAATGATCGTCGACCTGAAGATCACGCGCAAGACCGAGATCTATGGTTTCTTTGCCCGGAAATTATCATCGCGCCGCGATTTCCTCATCAACCTGCCGCGTCCGGACGACTTCTACAAATCCGACAATACCGTCGAATACGCAGACAGCGCAACCACGCGCACCGATGCCTACTGGACCGCGCACCGGCACGAACCCTTGTCTACCCAGGAAGAAGGCATCGACCTGATGATCGACTCGCTCAACAACACCCCTTTCTTTAAATTCCTGAAAAACCTGACCTATCTCGGCACGACCGGTTATTACCCGCTGGGGAAAGTTGAGATCGGCAATGCCTTTAGTTTCGTCAGCTTCAACCCGGTGGAATCTTTCCGCATGGGACTTGCGTTGCGTACTTCCAATGATTTCTCGCGCCGCATTGAGTTTGGTGGCAAGATCGCTTACGGATTCCTCGATGAGAAGCTGAAATACGGTGCATCGATCCGCTACAACATCACACCGAAAAAGCGCGGACTGCTGACAACTTATTACAATTACGACATCGAGCAAATCGGGCAGTCGCCAACTGCGGCTTCCGTCGGATCGACGTTCAACACACTGTTCCGCACCGGGCCGCTCGACAAGCTGACCTTTGTGGAGAAAGTCGGCATGAACCTCGAGAAGGACGTCAAAAAAGATTTTGTGCTCTACGGCGGATTCGAATGGAAAGAATACACACCGCTCGGCCTGGCCAATTACAGGCGCATCAATGCCCAGGGACTCGAAGAGAACATTCCGCACATCCAGACGACAGAATTCATTGCGCGCATCCGCTGGGCGAAAGACGAGGAATTCCTGTCCGGTGCTTTTGACAGAACGACCCTGCGTTCCAAAGCGCCGATTTTCTCGTTACAGGGAATCTTCGGTGTGAAAGGTATTTTCGGCAGCGATTACAATTACCAGAAGCTCGAGTTCACGATCGAACAAAACCGGAATATCGGTGTACTGGGGCGTTTGCGCTACGGATTTACAGCCGGATATATTTTCGGTACCGCTGCTTATCCTTTCCTGAAAGTACACGAAGGAAACCAGTCCTACTGGCTGATGACAAACGCGTTCAACAAGCTGAGCTTCTTTGAGTTCATTTCCGATAAATATGTGACCGGCGTGGTGGAACAACATTGGGAAGGATTGCTGTTTGACCGTATTCCGCTGATGAAAAAACTGAAGTGGCGCCTGGTGACCACCGGCCGCTTTGCCTACGGATCCATCGACCAAAGACACACCGGTGAGATGCTTTTACCTACCTTTACGAAAACGTTCGGGAATACGCCATATGCAGAAGCTGCTATCGGCATCGAGAACATTTTCAAGGTCGGTCGCGTGGACCTGGTCTGGAGATTAACGCACCTGGAACCTGGTATGAACCCCATCGGCATTCGTGCGCGCTGGGCGCTTGGATTCTAGTCAAATTTATATTGCTGTGAAATTACATACCCACGAAATCAAGAAGACCTACAAAGGCAGAAATGTTGTGAAAGGCGTATCGGTTGAGGTCAACCAGGGCGAGATCGTCGGCTTACTTGGTCCAAACGGCGCCGGTAAAACGACTTCTTTTTACATGATCGTCGGCCTTGTGAAACCGGATGAAGGATCTGTCTTCCTGGACGACCTCGAGATTACGCAATATCCGATGTACAAACGTGCGCAGCTGGGGCTCGGCTACCTGCCGCAGGAAGTTTCCGTGTTCCGCAAGCTGAGCGTGGAGGACAATATCCTGGCGATCCTCGAGATGTCGGACCTCAACAAAATCGAACGCAAAGAAAGGCTCGAGCAACTGCTCGAAGAATTCAGCCTGACACATGTGCGCAAAAACCTTGGCAACAGGCTTTCCGGAGGAGAGAAAAGAAGAACGGAGATCGCGCGTGCGCTGGCCACCAATCCAAAGTTCGTGCTGCTCGACGAACCCTTTGCCGGCGTGGATCCGATTGCCGTGGAAGACATCCAGAGCATCGTTGCAGATTTGCGAAAGAAGAACATCGGCATCCTGATCACGGACCACAATGTGCAGGAAACGCTTTCGATCACCGACCGCGCTTACCTGTTGTTTGAAGGAAGCATTCTGAAGTCGGGAACGGCCGAAGAACTGGCTTCTGATGAGCAGGTCAGAAAGGTCTATCTCGGGCAGAATTTCGAGCTGCGCCGCAAGGTGTAACAGGGCACAAAAAAAGGCTACCGAAGCAACCTTGTATTTTTTCCAGTTGGATAAACTTATTTCGAAGCTACATCAGCATTGGTTGTTTTATTCAGGTTGCTGCTGTATGCATCACAACTACCTTTTGAGGATCCACAAGCAGCCAGGAAAAGTGTAAAAGTCATTCCTATAAGTGTCAAGGCCAATAGTTTTTTCATTTTGTTTGTTTTAGAGTGTTTGAACAGCCAAAAATATAAAAAAAAATAAAGTAGTGGAATATTTTTATTCACAATTACCAGCCCGGCAACTTGAAATAAACTAATTTGTGAATCGTTTTAAGTATTTATGCGCGCTTTCGTCCTGTATATCTTCCTGCTGATTGCGTTCTTCAGCGCCGCTCAGAAGCCCTATTCACTGCATTTTACGAATCAGGAATACCGGATTGTAAAAAAAAATCCGACACTTGCCTTCAAAGATAGTCTCAGTGTTCTAAAATATGTGCAGGAATTTCGTCTGTATGCGATCCGCAAGGGATTTTTGCTTGCTTCCGTCGATTCGATGCGCTATTCCGGCAAAGTCCTGCAGGTTCATTTGTATACCGGTCCGCGTTTTGAAGAGGCCAATCTCCGCATGAACTCTGCCGACCTGTATTTTTTCCGGCAAACCAGTACGCTGCGCGAAAAGCTCCTGCGGCATGTGGATTTCAATCCGGCAGAGATCCGTAAACTGTTGTTACAGCTTCACCAGGGACTTGAAAACAACGGCTACCCGTTTGCGCAGGTCCGTCTCGACAGCCTCGTGATCGACAGCACACACCTGCAGGCGCGCATTGCCGTGGTGCGCGGCCCGGAGATCAAATGGACGAAGATCAACCTGCGTGGCGACGACATTTCCTCCGAGCGGCTGATCGCGTCCTACATCCAGATCAAACCCGGGAAAGTCTACGACCAGTCCGACGTGCAACTGATCTCCGCGCGGCTCAAACAAATCCCTTTTTTGCAGGAGATCAAGCCTGCAGAGGTCCTTTTTACGCGCGAAGGCGCTGAGCTTTTCCTCTACCTCCAATCGAAACCCGTCAGTCTCGCGAACGGGATCATCGGCCTGCAACCCAATCCGACGACGAATGTGTTGTCAGTCACCGGCGAATTGCGGCTCAAGCTTGTGAATGTCTTCAAAAAAGCGGAGCTCATCGATGTGAATTGGCGCAGCATCCAGGCACAGACGCAATCGCTGAAGGCGCAGGTCACGTTGCCGAATCTTTTCCAGACGCCTTTCGGGATCGACGGGCAATTCCAGCTGTACAAAAGAGATACGACCTTCCTCGAGCTGAAATCTACGATTGGGATCCAGTATGCGCTCAACAACGGCAATTACATCAAGGCCTTTTACCGCAGCACTTCATCCTCCGTATTGCGCGGCGGGAAGAATAATCCGGCCTTTTCCAACCTCGGCAATGTACAGACCAGCTTTTACGGTCTCGGGATCTACCGCCAATCACTGGATTACCTGCCCAATCCGAGCCGCGGGGTGAGCGTCCTGATCGACGGCGCCATCGGCTTGCGCAAATCGAAGCAAAACGATACCGCACAAGTACTTCGCGAAACGACTTACCGCACAGAAATACAGCTGCAATGGTTCATACCCCTCGCAAAACGACATGTCCTGCGCCTGGCTGCGCACTCGGAAGCTTATTTCGCTCCGGTGATATACCAGAACGAGGTCAGCCGGTTTGGCGGACAGATCTCGCAGCGCGGTTTCAACGAAGAAGAACTGAGCGCAACTTCCCGGGCTGTATTTACGGCGGAATACCGTTTCCTCGTCGACCGGAATTCCTTTGCTTTTGTATTTTTCGACCAGAGCTGGTATGAGAACCGTTCGATCACCTATGTGCGCGACACACCTTTCGGCTTTGGGACCGGCTTTTCCTTCGGCACAAACATCGGGACGTTCTCTATTTCGTATGCACTCGGCAAGCAATTTGACAATCCGATATTATTGCGCGACGGCAAAGTGCATTTCGGTTATATTGCGTATTTTTAAGCTTTCAACATCATTTTCATTTTATGATCGCCATTCTCTTCGGCATACTCGCCTTCGTGGCTGCGGCCCTCGCTTTGTGGTTCTTTCAGTCGCTGAAGAACACGCAGGACAAATACACAGAAACCCAGCAATTGCTGTTGCAGACCCAAAACCTGCTCGAGGCCGAGAAACACAAGAATATTTCCCTCGAAACCGAGATCGTGCTGCGCAAGCAACAGCAGGAAGACGACCGACAGGCACTCGAAAAGCGCGAGGCGACGCTCAAAGAACAACTCGATCTGCTCGGCAAGGACATTGTAGCCCGCGGCAGCCAGGCTTTGCGCTCCGAAAATCAGTTGCAGCTCAGCCAGTTGCTGACCCCTTTCAAGGAAAAGCTCGACCAATTTGAAGCGGAAGTGCGCGCAACGAACCTCAAAGAGCTGGAACGCCATGTAAATATGGAAACGGTGATCCGCGGGCTGACTGAGAAGCACGACCAGATGCACAATACCGCGCAGAACCTCGCGGATGCATTGCGCGGCAGTCAGAAAACCCAGGGCGACTGGGGAGAAATGGCTTTGGAGCGCATCCTTGAGATGAGCGGGCTCGAAAAAGGGCGTGAATATACGACACAGGAAAGCTTTCGCGATGAGCACGGCCTGATCCTGCGCCCGGATGTCATCATCCACCTGCCGGAGAACAAGCACATCATCATCGACTCCAAGGTCTCTCTGAAAGCTTTCGAGCAATTCATCAACGACGAAAACGAAACCGACCGCAAAGCTTTGCTGGCGGCACATATTATCTCGATCAAAGCCCACATCAAACAGCTCGGCGACAAGAATTATACGCACCTCAGCGGACTTGACACACCGGAATTTGTGCTGATGTTCATCCCGCTGGAATCTTCCTTTGCACTGGCGATCCGAGAAGAACCTGGCTTGTACCAGCAGGCCTGGGAAAAACGCGTTGTGCTCGTAACACCTTCTACCCTGCTCGCTACGCTGAAAACCGTGGAAAGCATCTGGAAACAGGAAAGACAGACGAAAAATGCGATCGACATCGCCGACCAGGCCGGCAAGCTCTACGACAAGTTCGTTGGCTTCATTGCTGATATGGAAAACATCGGCAAGAAACAAACAGATGCGGCCAAGGCCTACGACGAAGCGATGAAAAAGCTGCATACAGGTCCCGGCAACCTGCTCGGCAGCACGGAAAAACTGCGCAAGATGGGCGCGAAAGCCAAAAAACAGCTCGACACGAAATTCTTCCTGGATTCTTCCGATGAAATGGATAGCTAGTTTCCTGCTATTGCCCTGGCTCCTGGCCTGCAGTGTTTACCAAAAGGATACGCCGGACGGCTACGCACACCTGCGCGCTATTCCCGCGGTCAAATCCCGGGAGAACGACCATTTGCCTTTGCAGTACCGGCTGTATCACACTTCAGATACTTCGGGCGTTTGCTATTTTGAGCTCGATCCTGCGGACTATCTGCAAAAAAGGGACAGTCTCGAAACCTGGTTCAGGCACGCGCAATTACAATTGATCCTCAAAAAAGGGACTTTGACGAAAGAGGCGCTCTTTCAGGCGGATAAAACCCTGACTTTCCGGAATGACTCCATCTTCTCCGACAGCCTTGTCTTTCGGGTACCGGCGCGCACAGACCTCTGGGTGGATGTGAAAGTCACAGACCTCAACAAATACAGTTACCGGCAGCAGCAAAACTGGTGGCTGCGACCGGAATCGATCCAAACAGAACATTTTGTGCTTCAAGATCCCGCAAGCGCCGCTCCTTTTGTGACGCATTTCGCCCCCGGCCCTATTTTACACCTCCGCAGCGCGTATTTCCGGGATTCAACCCTGCAGGCGCGCATCTATCGCGGTCTCGACATTCCCGCCGCCGCACCTTTCGCCTGGGGAAACCATTATGCTGATTTCAGTAAACCCGATACGACCTATGTAGTTTCTTTTGCCGGCGATGCGCTCGACATCGATCTGGATCAGGGTTATGCTTTACTGAACCTGCCGCGAAACTCCCAATTTGCCTCCGGCTTTTTTGCTTATCCTACTGCATCGCAACAGAATTACCTGCGGTGCATGTCCTATTTCTGTACGCAGGACGAACTGCTCTTACTTCAGGATTCCACAACGGCTCTGCCAGCTTACGAAAATTTCTGGCTGCGCGCCGCGAAACAAGACATCGTGAAAAAACAAATGCTGCAACAGGAATACATGCGCCGGGTCGACGCGGCCAATGCGGCTTACAGCTCCTACAAGCCCGGATCGATGACGGACCGCGGCATGATCTACATTGTTTTCGGTCCGCCCGACCGCGTGCAACAGGAAGCCTTTCACGAGATCTGGATGTACAACCAGTTGGCCGGCAGCGAGGTCGATTTCCTGTTTTTCCAGGACCGGGACCGGCAGGCGCCAAACCATTATTACCTGGAGCGCGGGTCGCAGTACAAGAACCCGTATTACATCCAGGTGGAGAACTGGCGGACGGGGGTTGTGGAATTTACAGGGAAGTAGTTTTAGAGTCGAACCCCGACTCATCCGGACCCATAAATTTCCCCTCCTGTGGAAAGATTGCATATATCACCGGGAAAAATGCGGTGCATATTCCGATATGCGAAGTATCATTCATTGCCTAATGCATTCGACTTGAAGCATTCAGAAGTCTTTTTTTATCTGCAACAGGTAATCCCGAAAAGTTTTTGATTATTATTGCTGTGTTATTTCGTTCAAATAATTGTGACTATGAAAACCATTTTCAGGTATGTTAAACGCTTTTTTGGAAAGATCTTCAATGGCATCTCCAATTTTGGAAATTGGTTCGGTTGGATTGGTGATATTTTTTGAACTGTTGCTACATTTGAATTGTGTAGTTCTACAAGTTCATCTTTACAATAATCCTGTAGCCCCCCCTCTTTAGGAGTAGGAAACAACGCGAGAGCAAAGACGGCATTTATTTAAAGTTGACAAATTTGACATACCTGACACAAGAAAAATTATCAATTGTAGCTAAAAATGACAGATCCACATATCATTGACAGAAGCCTCGTAATCATTATTCCGAAGCAGGCCTTTTACGATTGGGCTAACCAGGTTTTTCCGGAAGACCGTATGGATATGAGTCCGGAAAAGACTGAAGAACACAACAGCTATCTTCTGAAGAATGAGCTCATGTATGACGATCCGAAAAAGGCATTGAAGAATTACTGGGAATTTATTTTCGAAGACCAGTTGTTTGGCATTTGCACAGATGACCGTTTGTGGCCGGAAACTATCAGCTGGAAACTTTTTACGGAATGGTTCAGTTTTTATTTCAGCGCGATCGTGGTTGACCTGGAGCAGGGAGAGATTTTTAAAGAGGAGTATTAACCTGAGCTACCTCATTGCTTCTCTGATAACTAAACAAGTGGACACGAGCAAACATAAAAAAACAAACATGTTGTGGGATGCATCTTTTTGCAGGTAGTATTTCAATTTACCTTTTTTAAAACCATTCAATCCCCAACGGATGATGGCTCCCGGGAGGCTAAAAATACCGATCAAAATGAATTCTGCTATAAATTCCATTGTATCTGGCTGCTTTCTGGGTCAACGCTTTATTTTTATACTGATTTTCAGATGTTACAGATGGCAGAAACATTTCTATCTGATGTAAATATCTTTTCTTCGTACAGTACGCAGGAAGATGATTACCCCAGCTTCTCCTTGATCTCTTTCATGAACTCAGACGCGTAGACGAAATCAACGACTTCCTTGTTGTCGGTCTTGATGATCTCCTGGCTGCTGCCCTGCCACCAGTTTTTGCCCTGGTAGATGAAATTGATGTTGTCGCCGATCTCGATGACACTGTTCATGTCGTGCGTGATGACGATCGTCGTGATGTTGTATTCGTAGGTGATTTCCTTGATCAGCCCATCGATGAGGATGGACGTTTTCGGATCGAGCCCGGAGTTTGGCTCATCGCAGAACAGGTATTTCGGGTTCATCGCAATCGCACGTGCAATCGCAATCCTTTTCTGCATCCCGCCGCTGCATTCCGCAGGGAGAAGCTTGTTGCGGCCTTCGAGGTTCACACGTTCTAGGCAGAAATTGGCGCGGTCGAGCATTTCCTTTTTGGTCATCTTCGTGAACATTGACAGCGGGAACATGATGTTCGCTTCAACGGTCATCGAGTCAAACAGGGCCGAGCCCTGGAAAAGCATACCGATCTCCTGGCGCACGATGCGTCTCTCTTCTCTTTCCATGGCTGAAAAGTCGCGCCCGTCGTAGAGGATCTGGCCGGAATCGACCTCGTGCAGTCCGACGATACATTTTGCGAGGACCGATTTACCTTGCCCGGAGGCACCGATAATCAGGTTGACCTTGCCCTGATCGAAACGCGCGGAAACATCATCGAGCACGAGATTGGGACCGAATGCTTTGGAAACGTGAACAACTTCGATCATTAGAGCAGGAACATTTGGGTGATGAGAAAATTCGCCAACAGGATCGTGACGCTGCTGCTGACCACCGCCTGCGTAGAGGAACGGCCGACATCGAGCGAGCCGCCTTTCGTGTAATAGCCGTAAAACGACGATACAGAGACGATCAAAAAGCCGAAGACGACGGTTTTCGTCAGCGCGTAAACAATGTCGCTTGTTTTGAAGAAATAACGGATTCCAAGTACATAGGTCTCGGTCGTCGACAAATCGGAAATAATCAGGGAAAGCCAGCCGCCAATCAGCGCGAGCGCCATCGAGAGAATAATGAGGATCGGAAAGAAGAAGATCGCCGCCACAATTTTAGGCAGCACGAGGTAGGTCAGCGAGTTCACGCCCATGATCTCCAACGCATCGATCTGTTCCGTCACGCGCATGGTGCCGATCTCGGAAGCAACGTTCGATCCGACCTTGCCGGCGAGGATCAGGCAGATGATCGTTGGCGACAGCTCGAGCACTGTACTGGAACGCGTGATGTATCCGATCGTATAGGCCGGAAGGATCGGGTTGTCCATGTTGGATGCCGTTTGCAGGGCGATCACGCCCCCGATAAAAACAGACATCAAAGCAACGATCGGAATGGAATTGATCCCGATCAGCTGAATTTCCTCGAAGGTACGGATGCGGAAGATTTTCATCTTTTCAGGTTTTGAAAAAACGACCTTTAGCATCGTAAAATATCTTCCTATGTTGGCTATAATTTTCACTTGACCGCTAAATTAATGGATAATTTGGTTTTTTTCATGAGAATCCGACAAGTTTTGTTCCCCTGCTTGATTTTCTTCTCTAATTTTGTGACCGCATGGGAGATAAATCTACGAAGAAGCAGGCGATCCAGGAACAGCTCCGGAATTTCGTGCCTGCCGGTTTTGAGCCGATGGTCGCGGATCTGCTGTTCAAAGATCCCGTGCATTTCAAGATCGTGAAGCCGCGCAATACAAAGCTCGGCGATTTCAGGGCGGGCATCGGCGGACAAAAACACCAGATCACGGTCAACGGCGATCTCAATCCCTATGCTTTTCTCGTCACGACGTTGCATGAATTTGCGCACCTCGAGACTTTTATCCAGTACGGCAACCGCGTGAAACCGCACGGTGAAGAGTGGAAATCAACTTATCGCAAATTGTTGTTGCCGGCCATCGATTCCGGGCTGTTGCCGCAGGACATCCTGCATGCGCTTGTGAACTCACTGACCAGTACAAAGGCTTCTTCCTGTTCGGACGTTGCGCTCAGCCGCGTACTGAAAAACTACGACCCACCCAAAGAAGGTGTGGCCCTGCTTGAATCCTTGCCAAAAAATACTACTTTTGCTTTGCAGGGAAAAAAATTCATCAAGGGTGAATTGCGGCGGAAACGGTATTTGTGCGAAGAGGTTACGACCCGGCGGAAATACCTCGTATATGCACTCTCGGAAGTGAATCCCTTATAAACGAAGACTTAAATCAAGGATGGAAAATAATTATTGCATCATCATGGCCGGCGGTATCGGCAGCAGGTTCTGGCCGATGTCCACACCGCAGCGCCCGAAACAATTCCTCGACGTGCTCGGCATCGGCAAGTCGCTGTTGCAGATGACTTACGAGCGCTTGCGCAGGATCGCACCGGCGGAAAACATTTACATTGTTACGAATGCGGCTTATGCTTCACTTGTACAGGAGCAATTGCAGGAACTGCTTCCGGGACAAATCCTGACGGAGCCGGAACGCAAGAATACTGCGCCTTGTATAGCTTATGCGGCAGCGAAGATCTACGATCTGAACCCGAAAGCAACCCTGATCGTTGCACCTTCTGACCACCTGATCCTGAAAGAGGACAAGTTCACGGAGATCGTAAATATCGCGATTGAAACGGCGCAGAAAAACGAAAGGCTCGTGACTTTGGGCATCAAGCCGACGCGTCCTGACACGGGCTACGGCTACATTGAATTTACCGAAGAGGGCGATATCCTTGGCGGACAGGTGCGCGAAGTGAAACATTTCACCGAAAAGCCGAACCGCGAAGTCGCGGAGCTCTTCCTGAAATCGGGAAATTATTACTGGAATTCCGGGATCTTTGTATGGACGGCGGCAACGATTTTGCAGGCGCTGGAGAAATTCAAGCCGGAGCTGTATGCCTTGTTTTCTGTAGACAATGGTTTTTACAACCAACCGGACGAACAAAAAGAGATCAACCGCAGCTTCCATTTGTGCGAAGACATTTCGATTGACTTTGCGGTCATGGAAAATGCGAAGAACGTGGATGTCGTGCTCGCCAATTTTGACTGGTCCGACCTCGGCACCTGGGGAAGTTTGTATTCCCACCTCGAAAAGGATTACAACGGCAATGCCGTGATCGGCGACAATGTATACATGATCAATTCCACGAATTGCATCGTCAACCTGCCTTCTTCCAAGCTCGCGCTGATCGAAGGACTAGACAACCACATCGTTGTGGAATCCGAGAACATGCTGATGATCCTGAATAAAAATGACGAACAGAACCTGAAAAAATACATGGCGCCGATGGAAGAATCGAGTCCGCTGTTTTTTAAGAAGTAAATAATTACAGCCATTCATAAAAAAGGAACCCCACGGTTCCTTTTTTTGCATTTGGAGCTATTCGTTTTTCAAATCCAGCGCTTCCTGCACCTCTGTATAATTGTTCCAGTTCACATCGGGATGCGCATCGAGCTGCGCGGGTGCAATCACCACAATCCGGAATTCCCTGTCGGCCGGACGGATCGCAGCACTGTTGTCTATATTTGCACAGTAGAGCAACACTTCGCCGACATCCACGCCGAAAGTTGTTTGCCGTACACCCTGAAAATCCGGCAAAGGCCACCAGGTATTGTACCTGATAAAAACCTGCACCAAGCCATGGTCCATGACTTCCTGCGTAATTTCCGGCACACTGAGTTCGCGCGTCCATCCATTGCCCGCTTCCAGCCAGTCAGCTGACAATACAACCAACGCATCCGTCCCGATGACATTGGCATTCCCGGTCGCTCCTTTATCTCCTTTCGGACCTTTTTCTTTTTTGCATGCCACCAATACGGTACAGCTGAGCAATATTCCCAGCACCAGACGCAGGCCCGTCCTTGTTTTCTGTTTCATTTTTTCTGCTTTAACAATTCATACTGAGACAAATATATTTAACACATACATACCCGAAACGTTTTTAACAAAAAGCAGCAATTGGGTCAGCAGGATACAAAAAAACCAATCCTCTTGTGAAGATTGGTTTTTCGGTTTAACTGGCAGGCAAAGGAATTATTTGTTCTTGCGCTGGTCAGCTGACCAGGCCCTGTAGAGGTCGAAATAGCCTTTGGATTCCATGATGACCACGCCGCCGGTCGTATCGCCGTATTTTGCCGGAATACCACCTGTGTAGATCATCATTCCACCGATGGCTGCGCTTGGGATATTCGCCACGCCATTGGTTTTGACACCGTCGATCAGGTAGATCATGTCGCCTTTGCGCGCTCCGCGGAACACCAGCTCACCATCATCTGTCAGTTTTATATCTGAGGATGCCGCCGCGATCATTGCTTTGGTAT
>Ga0247806_10000218_pt1 | contig 39501 bp, 47 predicted proteins | sample UWRJL059202B1_FD_179935 | JGI IMG/M metagenome (GOLD analysis project Ga0247806, IMG submission 179935) | Plant litter microbial communities from Arlington Agricultural Research Station in Wisconsin, United States - UWRJ-L059-202B-1 | ecosystem: Environmental > Terrestrial > Plant litter >... | reverse complement strand
CATTTTGATCGCATAATACAAAAAAGGGTATTTTATCTCCAATTTCAATTCCTTTCGTCATACTATTTTCTATTTAGTTAAACTTTCTAAAATAGCGGCTACTTCTTTTGGCTTAGAAACAAACGGACTATGGCTGGCATCGATAATAAATGTTTTTGTTATCCCTGCTTTTTGTGCCATTTTTTGTTGGAAACCATAACTTATCGCGCGATCCTGTTTGGTATAGACATAATACTTATCTATTTTCTCAAAGACATTAGTATCATATTGCAAAGGTGTACCCATAGGCGCAGTAGGCTCTGCTTTTAAATTTTTTATGAGTAATGTTTTTTGCTGCGGTGTAGCATCATGACAAAATATTTTAGGAATAGTAATCTCGGGATCTGCAAAAGTGACTGTTGAAAAATCTTGTGAAGGAATAAGGATATCAAGGCTGATTTCTGATTCTTTATCCAAAGCCGAAAGGCTATTTACAGATTCACCATTTAAGGGTAAAAACCCCGCGATGTACACCACTTTTTCTATCTTATCAGGCAGTTGTGCAGCAGCTTGTGTAATAACGGCTCCTCCAAGACTGTGTCCCACTAGAATAATTTTGCCGTCTTCGTCATTTATAGCCGATTTAACTTTAGCCACATAATTATCAAGAGTAGCTTCGTCAATAGGCGAACTATCTTTTCCATGAGACGGTAATTCAACTGAAATTACACGGTTGCCTTGCTCTTCTAACTGCTCTTTCACATTGTCCCATACAAACGATGCCTGCCATGCGCCATGAACTAAAATGAAGGTTTTACCGTTACGCTTCGTGCTGTCATCATCGTTACTACAGGCCAGAGCTGTTGTTACCACCAGGCTTAGTGCTAAAACTTTTAAAAAGTTTTGCTTGATTGTTTCTTTAAATTTTTTCATAATATTAAATTTTATGAAGCAAATTTCCTTTTAAAGAAAAATGGATAAATTAACTTAAGGTAATAGATTATAAAAATTTAAATACATACAACATGTAGTTTGATACAGCAAAAAGCCAATAAGCTGTAATGTATAATTTTAGCCTGATAATTTATAATTATAAATTATTCAAATGATTGGGCGAAAAACAGTATTTCTTCCTGAAGATAAACGAAATGAGTGAGGTCCTTAATCCCACTTCGAGGTATACACCTAAGTGCTTTTTCTTTTTTTCTGCTAAATGATAATATGCCAGCTCTATCCTTTTTTCCGTGAGCCATCTTTGGGGCATGGTATTGAAGAGTCTATTAAAGTCGAGGTTAAATGCAGAGAGAACGCGCCCGGTGAGGTGGCCGGAGCTTTCCAGTGGCATGTTGAACATTAAATTTCGCTGCATGAATGTCAAGGTCGATTTTGCCAGTACTTGTCAACAAAAGGTCCGTCATAGTCAGGATATTAATGTCTTTGGATATTTTAAGGAAGCCATTTCTTTGGCAGATTCACCCTGAACATTAAAATACGGCAGCAGCTACTCCATGAACCTTTACATAGAGCATGGCTGCTAAAGCTTAATGTTTTTCGCCCCGGACCTGAGCTGTTTTTAACATCAATCTTTTTATAGAACTTTCGCAAGCTCTCCGCGATAAATGTACAACCACTGTTTTGTGGAGAAGCCGGTTTGTTGGAATCAGGAAAATGCTGCGTTCCTAAAAATGAAGATCGTAACCCACATTCTCAAATACAGCGCGTTTGTTGCTATAGTAAGTTCTATTATTGAATTTCTACCTGAGGATCAAACAGGCGAAGCATCCGAGTTCAGCGAATAATTTGTTCCATTTTTCTTTTGTTTTTTAATGAATTAAATCTGCTTTTAGGTATGAAATTTTACTATTTTTAATTGTGATTTCAAAAGTCCCGCCAATTTCTTTTTCTGGAAAATCACCTGTAAATTTCACTTCCAAATACACTTGATTCTCGCCAGAAATATCCAGGCGAACAATTTGAGTATGGGTATTGTAGCCAATAAAATAGCTATTAAAGTAGTCTTCAACCTGTTTTTGTCCTGAAAATTTTCTGCCAACAGAAGGGTCTTCTAAAACAGCATCAGTGAGGTAAAACCCCAAGTATTTCTCTGAGTCGAAAGTGTTGGCTGCATCAATCCAATCGTTTATAAAGTTTTTTATGTTCATAATAATTACTTTTTCAGCCACATAGAGCTGGTATTTAAAATTTGTTGATATACATTGCAATTTTCCGAATGTGCTCCTTTAAGATAACCAATGCTCATAAGAAACTCACTTACGATTTCACCACCTGTAAACCTGAAAGTTTTCTTGAATACCTTCATCCATTCTTCTTTGGTTTTGGGATGATGATGCTCAAGCCATTTTTCAAAACTGCCAAACTCATCCTGCAAGTGTAGTATGGTTTTCGCATTTTCAATCGCAGCATTTACTTTTAGTTTATTTCGGATAATCCCGGCATCCTTTAGTAATCGCTCCCGATCTGCGGCGGTATAACCTGCTATTTTTATAATATTAAAATTATCGTAGGCTTTACGAAAGTTCTCCTCCTTTTTTAAAATAGTTTCCCAGCTCAATCCTGCCTGATTAATTTCCATAATCAAACGCCCAAATAATTCGTTGTCATCGTGGATAGGAAAACCATAGTGATAATCGTGATAGCTTTGATGCAGCGTCCGGCTTGGTTCTTTCATCATTGGGATATAATTACAGTAACTCATGTTTTATTTTTCAATTAATACTAGTGCAAAATTGCGCAGAATATTCAAAAAACAATTCGCCAAAATGGCTTTAATTGTATCCATTTTGGCGGTACCTACATTTATGCTAGTTCTTTAAATCGTATAAATAGAGATTGGAATATCATTCAATATTTCATTGCCGTAAGCCGCATCTTTGGATCAATATAAAATCAAAACGTATTGTACTGCTTAGGTTATTAGATTGTAGTTTACTTTATGTCCATTCATATTTTTATAGATAAAGAGTCTGATATGTGTTGGGACAAAAAAAAACAGCCCATCAACACGCTTAAACAAAACATATTTACTACGTTTACTCCGATATAAATTTCAATCATGTTGTTGAAGAAGTTAAGTTATTGGTTTTTGATTGAAAGTATGGATAGTAAAGATGAATGTATCCTTCTCTAATTGGCGAAAGGGAAACACAATTAAATCCGAGTCTGCACCCCGTATGCTGCCAAATAAATTAAAGGATTCTTTGATTTCCTATCCAAAGGCAGCAGCATGGCTCAGCAAGGCCAACTTGATAGTATCAAGTGGAGAAACACATTTGCAAAACAGACAATCCCATGAAAAAGAAATTTGAATATACGACACTCGCCAACCGGTATACAGCCAGGTCTCCTATGCTGACATATGTTGGCACTCAGATAAACTTTTGGATATTAGCCAATATATTGCTGGTAACAGTTCTAAATTTATTCACGCTGATCATTAGTCAGGTATTTGAGATTCCCATTGTAGCAAGGTTCAGTTCCATGCTTTGGGTTGCTGTCCTACTTGGTATTTTGTATGGAGTTAGCCTTGGAACAGCAGGTTATTACCTGGAGAGAAATGTCTTCAAAAAAGTTTCGCTGGGAAGGGTAATTCTCTTTAAGGCCCTTGGTTCATTGGTGCTTCTCATTTTTATTTTGTGGCTCTTGCGATATGTATTTTTTGATTTCTGGATTGCACCATCACTCTATTTTTCAAGCACAGTATTGAATGAAGAGTCCTGGAAATATTTATTTTATCTCCTGTTGGTATACTATTTTTTTATGACCCTTGCAATTAGTTTTATCAATCAGATGAACAAAAAATATGGACCAGGGGTTTTGCTGCCGCTGCTTTTAGGGAAATACCGCGACCCAAAAGAGCAAGAGCGGATTTTTATGTTCATGGATTTGAAGTCATCTACTGCCACAGCCGAGAAGCTAGGGCATTTATTGTACAGTGCATTCATACGGGATTGCTTTGCGGATATTAATGAGATGATATTTCCTTTTCGTGCCCAGGTTTATCAATATGTAGGAGACGAAATTGTGGTGAGCTGGCCAATAGATGAAGGCCTTAAGGACCAAACCTGTATCCGGTTTTATTTTGCTTGCAAAGAGAAGTTTCATAACAGAATTGAATACTATAGTAAGAACTATGGTTTGCTCCCCGAATTTAAGGCAGGTATGCACATGGGCATGGTAACTGTCGTGGAGATAGGCGAAATTAAAAAAGACATTGCCTATCACGGAGATACATTAAATACTGCTGCAAGGATACAAGGTATTTGTAAGCACTACAATAAGGATTTTATAGTTTCCGAGTATGTAATGGAAAAAATCGGAAATGATATAAATATGAAAACTGAGGCTCTTGGTGAGATTCTCCTTAGGGGAAAGGCAGAAAAAATTGGCATAGTAAGTGTAGACGCGATCGATAGTGAAGAAGAAATTAACTGATTATAATAGACATGACATTGCCCTTACTAGCCCAATTTCCTGATCAATGAAACGCCACAGATGACCAAACAAAAAGCGGTGTAAAGTAATTACGAAAGTTTACTGCAAGGCTTAATTTATTATGTCGGTAATGATGATCCATGAATTTACTCATTCACACTGCAGCCGCGGATTTTATGCCCCCGGCGTTTTATGGTTTTGCTTAGCAGGGAATAGCATCACAGCGGCACCTGTGCCTTTTGCTTTGCCCGCACCAGTAGAATACTATATTTAGAATCTATTCCTGTTATGCGTTCTACCGAGCGCCAGCGAATTGGCGAAGCAATTGAGGGCAAAAAAGTCGAATCAGTTTTTTATGATTAGGATTTTACTTTTTCTAATCTTTTCTAAAGACATAATCTTTTTTCCATCAAATAAAATGATCAAATCCATTGTGGGGTCGGCGGATTTTCTTTTCTTAAAATTCAGTTTTCGCGCATCAGCTCCCCCTGAGTTAAATTTGCGCTGGGAAGGTTTGGCATTGCCCGGTGATCCATTACCTATTGCATTTCTGGTAATTTCATCTTCCATAAGCTCTTCATTGCCAAGCTCCCCAATTTCGAATTCCCTCTGAACCGGATTGTCCTTTTGGGGCGCTATGGTCTCAAAGGAATCATTTTGAGCCTCATTGCTCTTTTGGGTATTCCTATCGGTTTGAGACCCTTTTACAGAGTCATTCCCTATAAGGTACTTTTCTATGTCCTTCCGGGTTATGTCTTTGGGGCCGCTTTGGGGTTCCTTTTAAGGGTTCTGCGGGTCATAGGGGCTTGCTGTTTTTGGCTGCGTGGTTTGGGTTTTTGATTGGGTTTTGGGAATTACGGTGGTGCTTGTGGTGATTTTTGGTTGTATGGGAATTTTTTGTTTTATTTTTTGAATTAGATTATTGCTGTGGTTTTTCTTTTAAGGAGTGTCGTGGGCAGGTTGGGTGGTATGGTCTTGCTTGTCTTCATTTGTACTTTGTGATTTGTTATCAGGCTTGTATGTAATATTATTTTTTGGAGCTTTTTCCCGCTATTCGTTCCAATCTTTTGTGCCGAACACCGGCACAAAAGGATTTCCACTTCTATCGGGGCTAAAAGGTTGAATCCATTTTTTATATTTGAAAATGTAATTATGCATACTTGTGCTTATTGTTATAATATATTAGATTTTGTTAACTTTATAAACCCATTAAAGTAATTAAAAAACACAATTATGATAAGAGTAAATATTAATGACCCAGATTTCACATTAGATGATATGCCAACCAATTGGGGAGCTGGTGTTTGTCGCTATAAGGGAGAACTTTTAGAAGGAATTCTATATGACTTTTTTTCAAATACCAATCAATTGGCATCAGAATCTGAATATAAAGAAGGAATTGCTAATGGTAAACAAATTGAATATTGGCCAAACGGGCAAATTAAAAGTGAAATGTTCGAAAAATATGATAATATTTATGGTTCTTTCAAACAATGGAACGACCAAGGTGTTTTAATAACTCATCAAGAACATGATAATTTTGGAAATCTTATAAAAAAAATCATTTAATTATTTTAGCTGTAGATTTATATTACAAGGATAATGATCTGGGTTGCAAATCCGCGCTATCGTTGTGCTGACATATCCGATCGATCGGGTTTTTATTCTAATTCAAAAAACAACTTACTACCATTTTGTATACTAGAAAAACAAATTTGTTTAATTGCATTGTAAACATCAAGTAAATATTGAGGAACATTCGCTTCTACAACTACAATTTGATCATAAAACTCTTGCTTCCTTTTACATTCCCAATCTCCATCATGCCATCCTTCCGCTTTGAAAAAATTATACATTACACTTTCATCGTGATATTGTCCTAATGGAATTAGTGATAATATTTCATTAAAATGAAAATCAAGTAAATGAACTTCAAAAATTATTTGATTGCTATTTTCTTTTTCTTTTAAAACTAGTTCTGAATAGCCTTCGAGACCTGTATATAAATTTATTATCTTCATCTTTTATTTTGCTTTAAATGACCATTTTTTAATATTAATTTCTCTGCTTCAGTAATTATGCCAATTTTTAAATGTTAGTGGCTTTCTTTTAATATCACTTTTTCCCGCTATCCGTTCCAATCTTTCGTGCCGAACCCCGGCACAAAAATGATTTTCACTGCTATCGGGGCTAGGCTCCTGAGGAGCCCTGTATTGTTTTGGAAAAAGTAAATGCTTTTAAGATGTAGTTCTTCTATATTGAATCGACAATCAGAACCATTGCGCCAGTTTCAGCAATTCTGGCTTTCATTTCAATGCAGCTGTCCAGAAAGCCTGAGGCCCAGTAGACACAATTCACCTCAGGGCTTGGTTTTGACTCAGAACCGTTTTCTATGTAAGTAGTGAATTCTTTTTTCAGGTATTCGAATTCAGCATCTATAATTTCCTGCAGCAACTTTTCATCCGAATAGGTTTCCTGGAGTACACTTATATATTCTTTTTCAGCATCCGTGAGACCATATTCTGAGCCCTCAATTTTTGAAGCAGAAATCTTTCCCATAAGCAGGATCATATAGTCCAGAAAGCGGATGAAATCTTTTGGGTCTACTCTTTTGCCACTCCACGCTTCGTAGAATTCATCCAGCGGATAATAGTCTGTGAAATTGCCGTATTGGAACATAAAGCTGTAGGCTGTAGTGCCATGCAGGTTAAAGAGCAGCTCGATTCCTTTGCCTTCATAATCGTATCCTATTTCTCCAAGCCAGTAGGTTAGTTCAAAGAGCTCGCTGGGAAGAATACTGTTGATGTCTGTGCTTGCTTTTTCAACAATGCTTTCATATCGTACATCGTAGTCATCATCGCATATAGTTTTTCTTCTGGTAAGGAATTCTTTGAAAGACTCTGTGAACCTATCAGAGGATATAAGAACCGGATACAGTTCTGCTCTGGCCATTTCTTTATGAAGTATGAAGAAGTCGGTGTTTCTGCCCATTTTGTAGATTGCTTTTTAGTTTTAATTAGATTGTTTTTACTTTTATTTTGGCGATTGATGCAAATGCTGACGGAATGGGGCGGTTCGTTTGAATGTTAATGCAGGGAAATTAATTTTGCCCTATAGTACCTATTATTGGCAAGTTAATTCTAAGTTACATAATCGAAACTAAGAACATAACTCTCGTCGTTTCTTGTCAATAAATAGTTAATTTCACTGTCGAGCTGCTCTTGTTTTAAAACATAAAATTCTTTTGTTCCAAAAAGTGCCCATATTGAAAAAAGAATTCTTTTTCTGACCTCTTCCAGCTCATATAATTCAGCTCCAATCAAGCGTTGCAATGGCTCGCCAACGGCTTGTAAAATAGAGTTCAGAACTTCAAATCCAGATAGACTATTCGTTAAGATTGTATTTTTAGAATCCACTAGAATTTTTTGCGTTTCTTTTCCATAGCGTGAAAACCTGTATAGGTATTGTAAATCTCCTTGTTTTAAAGAATCATAATCCCCCGCGATTTTAAGACAATTCTCAATTAATTTGATTTTGTGATGAGCATCATACGCCTTAATAAATCTTTCGGGAAAAACTGGCAAATTATATAATTCAAGTCCTTTTGCAAATTGTGTCACTGACCATATTTCATTGTCCCAAAGTTCGCAATAAGGTTCGCCGTCAAAGCTTAAGAAATTTTCCCAATGCCACTCTTTGGGAACCAGCCTATTTGTAGCTGAGTTATCCGTTTGCCAAAAATTTGGATAATTTTTATCTGTGATTTCTATTCTCTCGCAAGGAACTAAGTCTACCTGATGCAACTCATTGTATATGTAGTAGTTGCGATTTTCTATTCCCAGAATCAAATATTCCTTTTCTCTTACTAAAGAATAGGGCATGGGATTTTCCGGGTAAAAATTTGGGTCTTTAATTAATTTTCCTTTCATATTATTTACACATTCGCAATTTTGGAAACATTTGCCACTACTATATAACAATATTAAATCTGTTTGGTTTAATGCCAATGGCGAGCATAAATTCATACAATTGCCAAACTAAGAATTTGATTTTTATTCTGCTTGGGAAGGAAGTAAACGACCACCGTTTCGTACATATCTTTTAATTTCACGATCCTTTTTACGATCACACTTTTTGCAAACATTTTGATATGCATTTAAGATAATCTCATATTTGTTTTGCGCGGTTATGTTGACTTCTTTATTTTGAAATCCTATAGATTCAACAATTAAAATGTCACCCTGCTTAAGCTCCATTTCAAATTTTCCATCAAAATCAGTTGTTGCTTTTTTTGTTTTAGAACCCTTTACTTTTATATTAGTGCCCGGAAGTGGTTGTTTGTCAGATTGGGCAAATACAAAACCTGTGACTGTTTTAGTTTTTATGCTTGCATCTGTTTTATGTGATGAGCAAGATAAAACAGCGAAAAGAAAAAATGTTATGAAAATAGTTTGTTTCATTTTTTATTAGCTCTTTAGCCTACAATTTTCGCCATTCAGCTCAAATGTAAAAGTATATTTTTCTTCTTTCTTTATTTCATCATAAATTGAAATTGTAATTTCACCCTCTTTTACATTTTTATATTTTATATCATAGATCTTTCTTTTGTTAATCCCGGGTTTAATTTCAAAATCTTTTATTTCAGAAGTGAAATTATTCTTGCTTACATCACCAGTAATAATTTTTCTATCCCCGAAGTTGAAAATAGTAGCATACGTTTGATTTATATTTATAATATAAGGCTCCCTAATGGCTAAGCTTAGTTCAGAAAATCTTATTTTAAAAGAATTTAAAAAGGAATTTTGTTCAAACATTTCCGGTGGGCATTCATTTATAAAATATCTTTCTTTGACTAGGAATATAGTATCATTTCCTTTTTCCCTTAGATCTACCTCTTTTAAGATTGCATTTCCTAAATCAGCCTGATATTGTATAACTTTACGTTTAGGTATGTACAAATCTGTAGCAAGAAAAAGAATAGAAATATTTATTATCAAGGAGATAATTAGAATTGTATAAATTATTCTTTTTTTCATATTTTTTTACTTTAGTTGCTCGAAAGGATAGACAAGGTTCTGGTACTACGCGGTTTTGGGACTAAATTAAGACCATTTTTCGGATTTGCGAAAAATCATTCAAAAGACAAACTATCCTTAATATTCAGCCTAAACTTCAATCTCTCCAAACGGCTGTTAGTTGTTGTTATATTATTAATTATAAACTAATTTCACCCTCATTTTTAATATATTCATTCAAAAGGCTTTCGAAATTTGGATAAGCATTAATCCATGAAATTTGATTGTTTTCTATTTCTTTAGCCCACAGGATAAGTGAATTTTCTGTAAATACTAAAAATTCCTGTTCTTTGGTTCTAAAAAAAGGGATCAGCCTTTTTGAGTTTAAGTGTTCTTCATGTTTAAAGTTTATTGAATCGTCGTCATCCAGATTGTAGTAATAAATAATATCTTCAAGGCTGAGAAATGAATTACTTTCCCATTCAATTTCATCATAAAATCTACCGTCATTAATTTTCTTCTCTGATAGTAAAGAATCCGCAACGAAACCTCCATTATAGATGGAGTAAAACTCATTAATAGCATTAGGAAAATTTAGGCTTATACTTTTTTGCGTCTGTTTTAAATTTTGTAAATTATCTTTAATTAAAAAGTAATTTCTACTTTTTAAGCTGTTTAACGCTAAAATCAATTCGGATATGTTTCTCATTTGGTTACTGTTCTAAATTAGCTGATTTGTGCTGGCTATTTACTTAAAATTTTCGATTTCGGAATCTCTTAACCATTTTATGTCCCACGGCAAGCATGAGCCAGTTTCGCCGTTAAATTTTCTGTACCCGACAACATCATACTCATTGTCTATAGATTCAAGCTGAGCTACTACAACCACTTCATGTTTTGCTGTAATCCAAAATATAAAAGCTAATCAGTTTAGATTCTAATTCATTTAACTTTCCTATACAAAAATTGTCCAAATCTGTTGAAGCTGTTGTCGGCAGTTTTTATAAAGGTAAAATCAATTCAGATATGTTTTTCATTTGTTTCTTTTTTGTGGTAGTAACTGCTAACGTCTGGGATTACGGTGGGTTTGGAACTAAATTTATGGGATTAAATATTTTATTAGTTTACTGGTTATGTCTAGTTTATATAGATTATGGCCCGGACCGCTTATTAAATTCCAAGAAATTAAAAAATAGAATAAAATAGTCGGTAAACTAGATACTAGGAAATAGGTTTGCAAATCAAATTTTGGTTTTCCCACTTTTTCGATCAAGTCTTTTACCCAACTTTTATAATACAATACAGATTTAAATCCACAAAAACTTATACCCATTGCCCCCACTATTGAAAGGGTGATTATTCCATTAGCAATATTAAATAATGGTAGGATAAAGAGGAAAAAAACAAGAAATAATACAAACAAAGAAAGCCATAGAATGAATGCGCTTTTATTTTGCTGTGTGTATGCTGTTAATTGATGTTCTGAAATTTTATCTTTAGCCACTTCTATCAGGTCATCAAATTGATCAGGATTGATTTCTTTTTGCTTTACGAATTTTTCATTGCCATAGTCACCATTTAATGGTGGTGTTAATAAAAAATCCCTCCAACCAACTAACATTTCTTTGAAATCTTGTAAAGGAATTATATCAACAACATTTTTTACATCTCGGTCCATTACCTCAACCCCATTAGGAGTGATAAAAGCAACTTCATAACTACTACTAACATCCGGATCATCGATACTACTAAAATCACCATTAATTGTTGCATTTACCATATCAATAAATTTGTTTAAAGTAGAGATGTTTTTTATTGATTGAATATACCCAAGACCCGGTGAAGCGGTTTTATAAACTTTTCCATTGATTATTTTATTGATAAATTTTATATTTGTGTTTCCTGATACACTCATAGCTGTAAAGTATTATTCGTCTTTAGTTATTGCGCCGGTTTTTTTGTCTGTATTGAAAACATTCTGCCTGACTTTCGTACCCTATTACAGTTAATTGTCCTGCTAGCAAGGTTATTGCCCCAACGTTCCGGTACCAGAGCGAGTTTGGGACTAGATTAAGTCCATTGTTCAGATTTGGCAAATTTTCCAAATACAAGGCCAACTTTCCATTAAGCCTAATGTCCAAGTCCGTTGTAATGCATGTTGGGCGAGATTTTTTTTATTAATTGTTTTTGATAAATCCAACATACATTCCATTTTCTGCTGCATGTGCAGAAACTTCACCCGTAACAGAATTATCTTCTGTTATTAAACCAATGAAATCATTACTGTTTTTACTTGCCTGTACTTTTGTACTCCAAAAGAAAACACAATAGTCTAATGGATAAAAATCCATTTCATTCACAGTACTTCTATATCCGCCTGGCATTGCGTTTAATTCAGAACTATTTTCTCCGTCCCATTCCTTAGATTTTAAATGCAGGCCGGCATTGTCGTAACCTCCTAAAGAAATCATTATTTCCTTCCATTCCCTGGATGTGGGATATGGAATCCTTTAGGACATATTCCCCTTGGATCATTTACAGCAAATCCATTATAAATTTTTCCAATTTTTTTCTTGTTTTTTTGATTATTTTCGTGATAACACCACGCTGTTTTTTTTAATTTACCATACTTGCGCCATTCCTGCATTGTTTTTACTTCGGGTATCAAATCACCATTTTTGAAACGACTTACATTTAAATTTCACTTGAGATTAAATACTTGTCAATTTTAACTAAATTGTATTTATTTCCATCAATATCAGCAGCTATATTGTTTTGAGATTGGGTAGGAAGAAAGAATAATAGAATAAATGATAAAAATACTTTGTGCATTTCTTTAGTTATGTTTTGTTAATTGAATTCTCTTTGGTTTTGTAAAATGTCGCCCAACTGATTTATACCAGCCATAAAATGGCAACAATACGACTGCTTTTTAGTTGCCTTGCGCTCTTATTATACTTAGCGAATATAAGAATAATATTAAATCTTTTGATTTAATGTCTTACAAAGGTTGCCTGCAGTTTCATTGAACGTCACATCGGGATTCGCCCAATAGTTATTTCTATTATTGGAGAACCTTTCTTTTACTGCCGCGAAAAATATAGCCTTTTTTTGGTGTACAAGTGGGCAGAATTCCAGGGCTTGGATCAATCAGTGGATTAAAATTTTCGTTGGAAAGTTTGCTATTTGTACCAGGAAATGTTTCATCCTTCGCGCGTTCATCTTCTTTAAGCTCCTAAAGGCCGAGCTGCCAATTCGAATTCCTTCCTTACTGGATTCTCCTTGCCGGGCGCTATGGTCTCAAAGGAATCATTTTCAGCCTCATCGCTCTTGGGTATCCATATCCGTTTGAGACCCCTTTAAAGGGTCATTCTCTATAAGGTCCTTCTCTATGTCCTTCACCGTTATGTCTTTGGGGCCGCTTTGGGGCTCCTTATAAGGGTTCTGCGGGTCATAGGGGCTGGGTGTTTTTGGCTGCGTGTTTTGGGGCTTTGTTTTGGTTTTGGGAATTACGGTCTTCATGATCGTAATTTTTGGTTGTATGGGAGTTTGTTGTTTTATTTTTTGAATTAGATTATTGGTGTTGTTTTTTTTAAAGTGGCGTCGGGGCAGGTGGGGCGGAATGGGCGTGCTTGTCTCATTAATCGGTTAGTGCGAATTGTTAGCGGAATCTAATCGGGATGATTCAGCACCTTCAATTGTAATTAATGTTTTTTTAGGTATAATATTATTCTTGGATTTAATATTTTTTTTGTGGAGCTATTCCCGCTATCCGTTCCAATCTTTTGTGCCGAACCCCGGCACAAAAGGATTTTCACTGCTATCGGGGCTAGGGCTGCCACAGAGCCCGATTTTGTTTTGGAGAAAGTAAATTTGAAGCCAATTATTGTATTTCTAATTTATAAGCGCTGCAATAAATAAAGTATTTTTTCGTAAAATATTTTTATGGTTGTTATATGTAAGGCCTGTCTTTGAATGACTTTAACAATTTGGTTTGGATGTCCTGTTGATTATTGAGGCAAAAATGTATTTGGTTTATATATGATTTTGCTAAAATGTAATTTGGTAATTTTTAATTTACTATAATAAAAAGCCTCAAATATTTGTACAAAAAAGGTGCCAAATCCAGTTTTTTTTTAATTTTTGTACCGCTTCAAATTGACAGCATTAAATGAATACGAAACCATTAAATAACTCCAAAAAGCCAATTTGTTTTGGTCTTGTATTTTAGGCAGATACTGCATTGCATTTGTAGATTGATAGAAAGAAAATGCATAATTGATTTCTAATTCTTTGGCAGGCATATATTTTAATGAAATATCATTTTCAAACCCAAGAAATTTTTTCACTTCCTGGCCTGATTTATTGACCAGGGGATATTGGGTGTAAAAAAGATGAAAGTCGGAACGAAGGGATAGTTTTTTATTTAATGGAATTGTAGTAAATAAATAAGGATTGATTAAACCTTTGCCGCCAACATCAGTGGGAAAACGCGTAAAGACATTCATATTACCGTTAAATTTCCATGTCACACCGTATAAAACGTCAAAGTCTCCAGAGCTTCCGGCAGCTAATCCAGAACTGCTCCCGCTAATGATTTCAGCACCCAATCGCCAGGTAGATTTCTGCATGGATAACCTGATTTCAGGCTGAAAATAATAGGCGAATAGTTTCTGTCCCTTAGGGGTATTTCCAAATTGTAAATAAGAGTTGAGTGTAAAGTACCATTGATTTTTTTTAAATTCGATTCTTCCGCCTGTAGTTGCCCTTGTATACATTTCGCCAGATTTGGCATCCTTTAAGATATCAACAACATTCATCGAATTAAATGAAAATCCTTTATTGGAATTATAGCTAAAGTTATTCATTAAAAGATATTTGTATCGGTTAGATGCTGCCGGTGAATAGGCTGCATCAAATTCATTGCCATAGCTGCGTGTAAATAAAAAGAAAAAATCATTGGATATGTATTTTGAATATTTCATTATGCGTATTCCTTCATGCGCCCTTCCTTGCTGTGCCCAAGGCGCGTCAGAGAAAAGCCTCCCGTTGTCCAGCAAGATACTTTGTCTGCCCAAACGGACGTTTATGGATCTGAATTTGGTCTCTAAAAATAATTGATAAAAATTAATACTTCCTATTCTCGATGCTTTGTTGTCCTGATCCCAAAGATGAATTTCCTGAAGATCAGCTTTGATCAGCCATTTTTCTCTTGCGTAGTGCATCGATATTCTGTTTCTCTGCGTAATATAAAAATACGGATCGATGGAGTCGTTAGGCGGAAGGATATAATTAGAAGTATATTCAGCTCTTGGTCTTATTTCTACATTCATTAGGAACTGCTGAGATAAAGTATCAGTCTTTTGTGCCTGTAACTGATTACAAGAAACAAGCAGTAACAAAGAAGTGAGAGATAATTTTACTAATGCTTTTACGGCCATAAATTCTATATTCTACCAATTTAGTATACAATGCAATAATACTAAAATTTATTTCTAAATTGGCAGTGTGAAAATATGCGTAACAATATTATCGTTTATTGTGCTGTTACTGTCAAAAGCAACAAAAAATAAAGTATGATTCAAAAAATTATAAATACAGATTATTCAAAGACAACTATTTTAATTCGTTTAATGGTGGGGTTTGTTTTTCTTTCTGAAGGAATTCAGAAATTTTTATTTTGCAGAGGATAGAGGCGCAGGGAGATTTGAAAAAATAGGACTGCCGAATCCGGAATTTTTAGGGGGTTTGTTGGGACTTTTGAGATCATTTGCGGTGTATTGGTCATCATCGGGCTTTTTACGAGCCTGGCCAGTATACCCTTGATTGCCTCATTGCCCAGCTGCCCAATTTCGAATTCCCTCTCAACCGGATTATCCTTTTCGGGCGCTATGGTCTCAAAGGAGTCATTTTCAGGCTCATCGCTCCTCTCGGTATCCATATCGGTTTTAAACCCCTCCGATGGGTCATTCTCTATAAGGTCCTTTTCTATGTCCTTCCCCGTTATGTCTTTGGGGGCGCTTTGGGGTTCCTTTTAAGGGTTCTGCGGGTCATAGGGGATGGGTGTTTTTGGCTGCGGCTTTTGGGCCTTTGGTTTGGTTTTGGGAATTACGGTGGTCCTTGTTGTAATTTTTGGTTGTATCTTTTTCGGTTTGATATTATTTTTTTGGAGCTTTTTCCCGCTATCCGTTACAATCTTTTGCGCCGGACACCGGCACAAAAGGATTTCCACTGCTATCGGGGCTAGGATCTGCAACAGATCCAATTTGTCTTTGGAGAATGTAAATTTGAACCAATTCTTCTATTGTCTAGTTTACAGGCATTGCAAAAAATAAAGCATTTTTTTTAAGATATGTTTTTGCTTTTTTATGCCTTTTAAAAAAGGATTCTAAATTTGGTCAGTATTGTAAATAGGGAAGTGATTTAGGTAGAAATTAAGATTAAAGAGTTATGGTATGTTTGAATTTCTTAACTTTGCAAAATGAAAGAGATCATAACAAGAGAAATTTCGCAGTTTAACAATGAACTGAAACTCCAGGGTTTTAAAGCATTTCAGATAGAGGATGATGGCGCAGAAACCAGAACCTACAGCAGAAAGGAATTTTATAAAATCTGTCTGACTACGGGAAAAAGCAAGATTCATTATTCTGATAAAACCTATGAGCAGGAAGGAACGATTCTTTTTTTCGGAAATCCGCACATTCCGTATTCGTGGGAAACTATTTCCACCACTTACGTTGGTTACACTATTTTATTTTCTGAGGAGTTTTTTAAAAACTCCGAACGTTCTGAAAGCCTGCAGCAATCTTCCTTTTTTAAAATAGGGGGAACACCTGTTTTGAAAATCACAGAAGAGCAGAGAGGCTTTCTGAATACTATTTTTCAGAAAATGATTGCCGAGCAAAAAAGTGATTATGTATTTAAAGATGAACTGATTCGCAATTACATCAGTCTGATTATCCACGAATCTTTAAAGATGGAACCTTCTGAGAATTTTGAGCAAAACAAAAATGCATCATCCAGATTAGCCTCTGTGTTTTTAGAACTGCTGGAAAGGCAATTCCCTATTGAAACCACTTCGAGCCCGCTTCAATTAAGAACGGCGCAGCATTATGCCCAGCATTTGAATGTGCATATCAATTACCTGAACAGGGCTGTAAAGGAAGTTACGGGAAAATCAACAACGACTCATATTACAGAGCGAATCATCACAGAAGCCAAGGCGCTTTTGCAGCACACCGATTGGAGTATTTCCGAGATCGCCTACGCGCTGGGATTTGATTATCCAACCTACTTCAATAATTTCTTCAAAAAGACTACGGGAACCAATCCCACTGCATTTCGTCTGGCAGAAGTTTGAATTTCTTAAGCTTTGGTTTGATAATCGTTACTTCCCTGCTTAAAGGCAGCCTTATCTTTGTATCTGGATATTTAATTCAAATACTATGTCAGATTCAAAACCTATTTCTATTGCTTCATCGTCTCAAAAAGATATTTTTGAGAGGCTTTTAGCCGGTGAGGCGATACTTCCAAACGATCCGCAACTAGGCAGATTAAGAGAAGAGGCATTTGCTGTCAAAGCATTGCTTAACCAGATGAATAATTCCTCACATCCAGAGGAAATTGCACAGATACTGAGCATAATTTTAGATACAAAAGTTCAGGATGTAACCGTTTTTACACCCCTTTACATCAACTACGGAAAACACATTTCGATCGGCAAAAACGTATTTATCAATTTTGACTGCACCTTTTTGGCACTCGGCGGCATTACCATTTAAGATGATGTTTTAATTGGCCCGAAAGTCAGCTTTATTACCGAAAGCCTTCCCTTAGATCCAGAGCAAAGAAAAGGACTCATTGGAAAACCTATCCACATTAAAAAAAATGCATGGATTGGTGCCAATGCAACGATTTTGCCCGGCGTTACCATTGGAGAGAATGCCATTGTCGCCGCAGGGGCCGTAGTTTCCAAAGATGTTCCCGATAATACTATCGTGGGCGGGATTCCTGCAAAATTCATTAAAAATGTTTAACCTTAAAACATATCGTATGAAACTGAAATCTTTTCTAAACGTTATGGCTGTTCTTTTCGTTTTTTGTTTTTGTAATGCAGGCTGTAGCAAGGACAATGAAACGTTACCGCAAAACAATGAGAATGGAAATGAAAATACTAATACTAATTCAACAAGTAAAATGAAAATTACAATTGGTACAGCAGTTTTTACAGCAACATTGTATAACAACGCTAGCGCCGCTGCACTAAAAGCAAGACTTCCCCTTACCATCGATATGACAGAACTAAATGGCAATGAAAAGTATTATGATTTTCCCAGTCCGCTTCCAACAAATGCTTCAGTTGGAGGCGATATAAAAGCGGGCAATTTAACGCTTTACGGAAACAATGTCCTGGTGCTTTTTTATAAAAGTTTCAACACTTCCTATAGTTATACAAAACTAGGATATATTGATAATCCATCGGGACTGGCCGCTGCATTGGGTACAGGAAATGTAGTTGTGAAATTTGAAAACAATTAAAACAGGATCTTTATGAAAAGTAATTTTAAAACAGCATTTTTATTCATCATGTTATTAGCAATGGCTATTGCTTGCAACAAGAATAAAAACCATGAAAAAACAAATGGAGATAAAAACCAGCTGACTCAAATTTTTCCAAAAGGTGAAAAAGGTTCAAAAGATTTATTTACAGGTAATGCATACAATACCGGTTTGGTTGATGCCGATAGTGTTTTTACAACAGCGGTGGGCAATGTCTATTTCGAGCCTGGTGCAAGAAGCAACTGGCACAGTCATCCCGCGGGTCAAATCCTGATTATTACCGATGGTGTTGGTTATCATCAGATTGAGGGCAGGCCTGTTGAAATTATCAAAAAAGGTGACGTCATAAAATGTCCGCCAAATGTAAGGCATTGGCACGGTGCTAGCGATGATGTGGGTTTGCAGCAATTGTACATCGTTCCCAACACCGAAAAAGGAATTGTAAACTGGAACGAAGCGGTAACCGATAAGTTGTATAAAAGTGTTCAATAGTTTTTCAAAAAGAATTGAAATTAAATATAATTAATTATGGAAAATAATATCAAAGATAAAGTAGTAATCATTACAGGAGCGAGCAGCGGGATGGGAGAGGCTGCTGCCAGGCATCTGGCAGAACTTGGCGCTGTAGTGGTACTTGGTGCAAGAAGAGCTGACAGAATTGAAAAGCTGGCAAAAGATATTCAGCAAACGGGCGCGCAAGCCCTTGCTGTAGAAGTGGACGTGACAGATATGGAGCAGGTAAAAAACCTGGTTGATTCAGCAGTCCGGCAATTTGGACGTGTAGATGTTATACTCAATAATGCAGGGGTCATGCCTTTGTCTCCTATGGACAGGATAAATGTGCAGGAGTGGAACACGATGATAGATGTCAATATTAAAGGCGTGCTTAATGGTATTGCCGCTGTTCTTCCTTATATGAAAGAGCAAAAGTTTGGTCAGATTATCAATACCTCTTCTGTGGCTGGACATAAAGTATTTTACGGCTCTGCGGTTTATTCGGCCACCAAATATGCCGTGCGTGCCTTAACAGAAGGCTTGCGTATGGAACTGAAACCCTATAATATCCGTACCACCATTGTATGTCCGGGTGCTGTTAAAACAGAGCTGCTGGAACATATTTCAGAGGCAGATATCCAGCAGGACAACAAGGATTATGTAGGCGAAGTAGGAATTAGCGCGGACAGTTTTGCCCGTGTAGTGGCTTTTGCAATTAGCCAGCCTTCGGATGTAGACATTAACGAAATTATCTTTCGCCCAACAGCGCAGGAGCTTTAGTAAACCTCTGTACAAAATTTAGGAAAGAGATGATGAATTGGGAACAAGAGATAGCCCAGGAGTAGTATCTACGTATTAAAAATAATTCAAACATAAAATGAAAAAAGCATTGGCAATCACAATATTGTTTCTGATAACAGGGCAATTATTTGCGCAAAAAACAAAATTAAATTCAGAAAAAATGAACACGTCAAAAGAACATTATACATTCCAATTAAGCGATAAGGTAACCCGTCAAAAAGTGAACTTCAAAAACCGTTATGGTATTACTTTAAGCGGAGATTTATATTTTCCTAAAGATATAGGAAACCAAAAATTATCTGCACTAGCCATTGGCGGGCCTTTTGGGGCCGTGAAACAGCAATCATCAGGATTATATGCCAATCAAATGGCAGAACGCGGGTTTATTGCTTTGGCTTTTGACCCGTCTTATACGGGGGAAAGCGCAGGGGAACCCAGAAATCTGGCCTCTCCGGAAATCAATACCGAAGATTTTAGCGCTGCGGTTGATTTTTTGGGATTGCAGAAAAATGTTGACAGAAATAAAATCGGGATTATCGGGATTTGTGGTTTTGGCGGTTTTGCCTTAAATGCCACGGCTATTGATAAAAGGGTGAAAGCGGTTGCCACGACAAGTTTGTATGATATGACCCGCGTAATGTCCAAAGGCTATAATGACTCGGTTACTCCCGAGCAAAGAACCAAGACACTGGAAACTTTGGGCGAGCAGCGCTACAAAGATGCACAGGCTGGAAAACCGGCAGACGGTCCAAGAAATCTGCCCGAAAAATTAAAAGGTGATGAGCCGCAGTTTGTAAAGGAATATTTTGACTATTACAGGACACCGCGTGGTTTTCAGGTCAACTCTGTGAACTCAAACGGAGCCTGGCTTGCAACCAATCCAATTTCTTTTATGAATATGCCAATACTCGCTTATGTAAAGGAAATTGCGCCACGACCAATGCTTTTGATTGCAGGGGAAAAAGCACATTCGAGATACTTTAGCGAAGATATTTTTAAAATAGCAAATGAGCCAAAAGAATTAATCATTATACCAAATGCAGTTCACGTCGATCTCTACGACAAAGTAGATGTTATTCCGTTTAGTAGATTAGAGCGTTTCTTTAAGGATAATTTGAAATAAGATATCTCGCGGTTTTTATCAAATATCAATTAACTCCATCTCCTGGGAGCTCACGCTAATTAAACCTGCAAAGTCATTTGATTTTGCAGGTTTTTTTAAGTTTATAATATGCAGAAGTCCTGGCGGTAATCGATTTTTTTGGATTTCTTACCTATGTACATTAAAATTTTCGCTGGGAAGGTTTAGTATTGCCTGGTGTACCCTTGACCTGACTCATTTCGGGTAATTTCATCTTCCTGAAGCTCTTCGTTACCAAGCTGCCCAATGTCGAATTCCTTCTTGACCGGATTATCCTTTTCGGGGCCTATGGTCTCAAAGGAATCATTCTCAGGCTCGTCGCTCTTTTGGGTATCTATGTCAGTTTGAGACCGCTTTAAAGGGTCATTATCCATTAGGTCCTTTTCTATGTCCTTCCCGGTTATGTCTTTGGGGCCGCTTTGGGGGTTCCTTTTAAAGGTTCTGCGGTCATAGGGGCTGGGTGTTTTTGGCTGTGTGTTTTGGGTCTTTGATTTGGTTTTGGGAATTACGGTGGTCCTTGTGGTAATTTTTGTTGTATCTGATGCTGATCACTGGGGTTTTAGGTTTAATATTATTTTTCAGGAGCTTTTCCCGTTAACTCCGGGTCAATTGTATATCGTATTATCTTTTATGTTTAATTTTTTTTTGGAGCTTTTTCCCGCTATCCGTTCCAATCTTTTGTGCCGAACCCCGGCACAAAAGGATTTCCACTGCTATCGGGGCTAGGAGTTGAATCCACTTTTTAAGTTTTTGCGTTTAGTTTTTCAATAATAATTTCTTAAGCCCAAATATATCTTTTTGATGATTTATTATAAAAAAAAAAGATATATTTGAAAGTAAATAAGGTGTAGTATTATCACATATATCTACCCAAATTTGCGTGGCTTATAACATATATATAAATAAGTTGTGCGTCATTTTAGCTGAACGAAACTTAAAATTAATATGAAAGAAATTATTAAACCCCAAAGAGATTTTGAAATGATAAAATTCATAATACGAATATTATTATATATTTCAATTTGTTTGATAATCATTAGTTGCTTTTTAACTTTGGCAACTAATTCAATTGATTCATATGAAATTAATTATATTTCTATTATAGCAACAGGATTGATATTATATTTGTCGGTAATTGTTATCATAATTATTTCAATATACAAAAGAATAAAAGGAGGCATAGTTTGGAAAGCAATTAAAAAAGAAGTTATCCTAATTGCTCTAACAATTTTATGTGCGACGATTTTAGGACTAATTACAAATTATATTGCTACAGAATAAAAGTCTAACTATGAGGAAAATTATACTTCTGTTTGTAATCTACTGTATGACCATAAATTGTGCTTGGGTTATAGAAAATCATGAGAACCCTTATGATTTTACAATTACAAACCAGGTTTAACTGAAATAGTCGGAGAGTATAGAATTTCTGGAAAATTCCAGAAAAAGATTAAACATTCCCCGAAATATTGCAGATACAATTTTGATTAAAAACTAACTTTTCATTAAGCCAATTGCCCAAATACATAGGAGAACTGTTATGCGATCGCCTTTCTAATTAAAAATTATGTATCCTACCAAAGACAAAATAGAAATTGGGATTCCACAGAACCAAATGTGTGGAATATACTTATATCGAATGCTTTTTAAGTCATTCTTTTTACCTTTTCTCCAAAAAAAGTAACTAATTAGAAACACTGGAAAACCAATGACCAGATTCATAAAATACATCCAAGCACCACAAACTAGAGCAAAATAAATTGCAGTTAATAATGATAGATAAAAGTAAATGTCCTGTTTAGTTATTTTCATTTTTTAAGGTAAAAGCCACCAACTCCATTTAGGTTTATTGTCTATAAATTCATAATAATGTTTTTCAAAACTATAAAATTCTATTTTTCGTGGCAATTTTTTTGCATTTGCGTAAGTCTGGTAATCACTTTCTTTTTTAAACTTTACTAATTTTTTTTCTTCTAAATTGTAAACTAAATAATCAAACTTTTCTGTTATTGAATTTTTATGTGATACTACGGCACATAAATATTCATTTTTAACAATATAATTTTCTATTTCAATTCCATCCTGATTTGGGTCCGTTTTTTCTGAATCTGGATAAAAATATGTTGATTCCAAATCTTCGTTTTGTATAGTTTGATTATAACCAATCGGAATAATGCTATTTTCTCCCAAACCAGTATTTTGCCAATAAGTAAATTTGTAGCTAAATAATGCGAGTGAAATTATAAAATGAATTGTTAGCCAAAATTTCATTTTCTTTTTCATTATTGTTTTCAATGAAATTAGATATGTAATAAATAGAACAAATGTTGCGTAAAGAGCTGAAAGTAGCATTATTTTAAAAATGATAAAAATTAGTTCTAGAACTGCTGTAAACATATTTTATTTGTTTTTTATTTTCTCGGTTCGTTTTTGCAAGGTGTTGAACAATATCTTGGTAATCAGTGGGTTTGAGGCTAAATTAAGCCCGTTCTTCGGATTTGTCACCCGGCCTTAGCCAATAGTCGAAGTAAATCATCCCAAATTCAAAACCAACTTTCCATTTAGCCTATTGCCTAAATTGCTTGTAGCGTGTGTTAGCTGTTGTTTATTGTTTCATTAACTGAACATTTTTTGTCCCACATTCGCCCAATGGAATATAATTGTTCATTGCGTTTTCAAAATTCTGTAATTTCAGCTTGTGTTTAAAAATTAAGAAAGGGATACCTTTTGGGATATCATTTCCATTTTCAGCCACGCTCAATTTTTCAGCATCAACTTCTTTGATAATATCACCTTCATACTCATCCCATGGAATTCCTTCAAGCACTAGAAAACCGCCATCATTGATAAAATAAATTTTGCCTTTCAGATTTCTTTTCGAAGTTACTAAATTATAAAAGTAATTTCCTTTCTGGCTTGATATTTTTAATGTAATTGGACAATTTGATATAGAATCAAATTCAGTTTTATATATTCCAGAAATAGAATCGACAAATTTTATTTCCTCTTGTTTTTCCATTAAGTTATCTTGAGGAAGAAGATTATCTTTTTTATTGCATGAAACAATAAAAGCAAATACTATGATTAAAAGGTGTCTGTTCATGTGAGTTGTTTATAAATCACCTCTAACTAATTTATACCAGCCATAAAATGGCACCAATATGAATTTTTTTAGCTGGCTTTTGTGCAATTATATGCTTTTTAGCGAATATAAGAATAATATTAAATCTTTTTGGTTTAATCCCAATGACAAGGATTACAGCTAAGGATTAAATAGCGGCATTAATAAATATAATCATCAACGAGAAATTTTCTATATATTAGCTAAACTAGATAGATAAAACTGGTATTTATCTACTCATTGAAAAGCATAATGATAATGAAAAAGATAATAATCCTTACTTTGTTTTTTACAATTAAAATTTTCGCTCAAGACAGCATAGTAAGTAAGCAATCAAAATCTGTGATGTTTTCGAATTGGTATGTTTTTTATCCCGACAGTACTTTTAAACATTATTTTAAGACTGACGATGGACAATTATGGTATGGCGTTGGAAATTATGAGGATCAAGGAAGAAAGAGAGTTTTAAATTTTAAAGATCCGGATTTGAACTTTAAATGGATAGTCAGGGCTCATTATGAATCAAACTTTACGCGTATTTTAATTCATAGGAAATCTGGCTTTAAATCTAAGGACTATTATAATACATCAAGAAGAAAGTTTGTATATTTTGAATCCCAGCAACCTAAAATTTAAAGCAATAGATTTATTCAGTATGAATTTTTATCGGTAATCGATATATGTTACTGAATTTTGATAAATCGGTACTGAATAGCAGATACAAACCAGCATCCATTAAGCCAATTGCCGAAATCCGTTGTAGCCACTGCTAGCTGCTGGCATTTTTTTGTTTATTGTTGAACTTTCAATGCAGTTCCTAAAATTTTAGTTGATTTTGCAATCTCCTCAAATGACTGGAGATATTTATTAAATTCCAAATCACTGCTAGTTGACAATACTAGGGTAACAATTGTATTTTTACATTCAATTATTAGTAAACATTCCTTTCGTTTATTTTCATACTCGTAGGTTACTATTTTATAATTCCCGTTTGAGTAATTGTCTTTTTTAATGTTTTCAAATTTCAGGTCTAAACTTCCAATTTTAACTCCTTTTTCATTTTCGATAAGGTATTTATTATTTCCATCAATCCATTCATCTAATTTTGGATTAATATCATAATCAATTCCATAGGCATACATGTAAGTTAAATCACTTACATTTTTTTCGTCTGGTTTAATGAAAAAGGGCAACTGGTCATTTTGCGCTTGAATCCAATTTTTTGGTATTTCAACCAATATTGTATGTTTGCTGCCAACAATCATTTTGGATTGACTGTTTGAAAAAGTTGAAAATAGTATGCAAATTAGTAATATAATTTTTTCTGAAATTCTCATTAATGCTTAGTTTATTTCATTTAGATTCGGTTTTTTTTCCCAACTGCTAGCGTTCCGCTTTAAGCGGGTTTGGGACTAAATTAAGCCCATTATTCGGATTTGTCACTCCAGCGAAGCGAACAGACGAAGTAAATCATCCAAATATAAAATCTTTTCCCATTAAATCAATTGCCCAAATCAGTTATAATACCAGTTATAGGGCGGCTTTTTATTTATTCCAATTTTTCAAATCTGAATTTCAATTTTTAAATATCGAACTTCAACTTTAATGTTTCTTGTTTTAATCTTGCAATAGCAGTTTGCAAAAAATATAATTATTTAGTGACATAAAATTGTATTACTTCCTAATTCAAAAATTATTATAGTTCTGGTGTTTTGTTCGACTTTCAAATCGGTGATTTTTTCTTCTGTATTCCCTATATAATTTGTAGAAACTGTATATTTACCTGACTCTATGATAGCATTAAAATACCCGTTTTTATCAGTTTTAAAATCTTTATCTCCTATTTTTACATAAGCTTGTTCTATAAATTCTTTCATATCTTTTGAATAAACATAACCTGATACTGCAGTTTTACCATTAAGACTTTTGTCAATTCCCCTAAATACAATTTCAGATTTACCTTTGATAAAATTGTCACTTTTATTTCTAAGATAATCTCCGCAGGAAAATAAAAGTGAGGCCAATAAAATTAATGAAGTTATGTTTCTGATCTGTCGCATTTTTGGTACTTATATTGTATTAATCTGGATTTATTTCAATGCGCTAAACTGGCCTGTAACTTATTTATACCAGCCATAAAATGGCAACAAAACTTTATTTTTAGTTTGCTTTGCGCAATTAGTTAACTTTTGGCGAATATAACGATAATATTAAATCTTTTTGATTTAATGACCGGGCTGCTGGCAGTACCATTTTACTGCTGCGGATCGAAATGCGCCCAATAGCTGTTTTGGTTATTGGGATTTTTCTTTTGTTTTTCACGAAAAATATAGCCTTTTCTTTTTTTGATGTAGTAAATGGGCAGAATTCCAGGGCCGGGATCAATCAGTGCATTAAAATTATAGCTGGGATGGTTTAGTATTGTGCAGTTCACCATAACGAGACGCGTCCCGTGCGCGCTCATCTTCTTGAAGCTCCTCTTGTCCAAGCTGGCCAATTTCGATTTCCCTCTGCACTGAATTATCCTTTTGGGGCGCTATAGGTTTCAAAGGTTGCATCTTCAGCCTCATCGCTCCCTTGGGGGTCGCTGTCGGGTTCCTTACGGGGGTTCTTCTAGTCATACGGGCTGCTGTTTTCTGCTGCGGTTTTTGGGTCTTTGTTTTGGTTTTGAGAATTACGTTGTAGTAGCTGTTGTAAGAAGTTTATTTTATTAGTTCTACTTTTATAGTGTCAATTAATATTCTATTCCCTTTTACGATATAAAGTTCCTTTATATTTTTCCATTTACCATCTTGTTGAACTAGAATTGCTTCATCTCTCAAGTCAAACCAAACTTCAAGTTCTAGGTATTTTGCGTCGGTCGCATTTATAGTAATTATGAATTGATTACTTTTATCAGTTTCCTCAATTATAACTTTGCTGTTAGATGTTTTTAAATCGACGTCGAAATTATGAATCTTATTTTGTAACGAGGACTTTTCAAATCCGCTCGTTGTAGTATAAAAAAGCTTGCTTCCACCAATTTTGAATTTAGTCAGCACTTTGAAATCAGGATACCAACTGTGAAGAATAATTTTTGGTTTTTTTTTTATTCTAACTGTATCCTGTCCATAGCTAATATTCAATGATGAAAAAAAAATTAAAAATACTATGATTTTCTTTATAGTCATTTTTCTGGCGGATTATTTTTAAATTTCTTACAACTAATTTATACTGGCCATAAAATGGCACAAATACCACTTTTTGTAGCTGGCTTTGTACCATTGTTAAGCTTTTTTTTAGCGAATATAATAATAATTCCAAATTTTTCAGCTGTGCGGCAATAACTGTGACTAGGTAATTTTAGCCCAAGGCTTCTGCAATACTTAGAAGCTGCCCGATTTCGAATTCCCTCCCAACCGGATTATCCTTTCAGGCGCTATGGTCCCAAAGGAATCATTTCCGTCCTCATTGCTCTTTTGGGTATCCATATTAGTTTGAGACCCCATTGAAGGGTCATGCTCTATAAGGTCCTTTTCTATGTCCTTCACCGTTATGTCTTTGGGGCCGCTTTGGGGTTTCTTATAAGGGTTCTGCGGGTCATAGGGGCTGGGTGTTTTTGGCTGCGCGTTTTGGGGCTTTGGTTTGGTTTTGGGAATTACAGTGCTTGTCATAATTTTTGGTTGTATCTTTTTGGGTTTGATATTATTTTTTTGGAGCTTTTTCCCGCTATCCGTTGCAATCTTTTGTGCCGAACCCCGGCACAAAAGGATTTTCACTGCTATCGGGGCTAGGGCTGCTGCTGAGCCCGGCTCTTTAGACTAATAAAAATAAATGAGATTATAAAAAAATGGCTCCAATTGTCTTCAATTGGCGCCATTTGGCTTGTTTGTGCCTCTACGGGACAAATTACGATAAAATTTATGGACGATTTGAAGAGATTGGCTTACTACTGGTAGGACCTGTCTTTGAATGGCTTTAACAATTTGGTTTGGATGTACCGTTGGGGATTGATGGAAAAAGTTATTTGATTGCAAGAAAATATTGTCCTTTAATCCTTTTTTTGAGCTAAGATAACGCACAACGGTTCAGGGCATGGCGTTCGGGCTGGATCTTTAGCACAAATGTTCAAACCAGGAACCGAAGTTCAAATATAGCAAAAAGAGTCAAACCAGGCACAATGCCGCCTGACGCCAAATCCTTTTTAGCTGGTGTGATCTTTAGAACACTTCTTTTGATGCCCCGACATAATTTAGGAATTCTATGGTTGGCTCGCACGCAAGATTTTTATCGCGCTGTTCCTGGAAATGAAGAAAACTCGGTGTGTTTAATAAAGTTTGCTGTATCTCTTTGTTTTTGTATTGCGAGGTATGTATAAACGTTTTTGCGTCCTCGGTTTGAAAAATAGAATACAAAAATTGTGTGCTGTCTAATTTTTTGAAATCTGTTAGAAATGCTTGTATCATTTCTTTGTTCGTGTTTGCATACCCATCATTTACGGTATATGTTACTTTGACTACAATCATTTTTTCTCTTGTTTTTGAAGTTACTACATGATGATTAATCCAATTGTTATTCTTAATTATGTTTTTTTTAAGCTTACCGCTAATTAATTTATACTATCGATAAATATAAGAATAATATTAAATCTTTTTGATTTAATGAACGGGTTGCTGGCAGTACCATTGTACTGCTGCTGATTGAAATGCCCCAAATAGCTATTGTGGTTATAGGGGGCTTTGTTTTGCTATTTTAAAGACTATAACTTTTGTTCTTTTTTAATCTACGGGGAGAGCAAGCTGCAGGGCCTGGATTAATTGAGTGCTTAAAAATTGCTGGCGGAATCCAATTGGAGTGATCGTTTTGCTCAATTGGATTTAATTTTATTTTTAGGAGCTTTTTCCTGCTATCCGTTCCAATCTTTTGCGTCGAACTCCGGCACAAAAGGATTTTCACTGCACACGAGCGAAGCGAACTGGCGAAGCAATCGGGGCTAGGGTAGGGCAATTTTGTAAGTATAAAGATCTGCTTAAAGCAGAGCTGAAATTTCGTGGTTATTCAGTTTGATTTTCAATTTTTGTTTCCTGTGAATTTCGTCTTATAAGCATATAAAAATCTTTCAGGTGCCACCATGCCGGCCACATATCACATATGGCCACCCAAAATTTGGGTGGCTTTTGTGGTTTTATCACACAAATAAATAAGTTATGTGCAGGCAAAAGACAAACTCTTTAGCAAATCGAGAATATAAAACTTAATTATTTCAATAACGCCTGAGAAACAGCATAGCTATCTTCCAATAAAGTATATTCAATAATTTCACCGTCGCTAACCATAAAGTGAATAAAGAATACCGATGTTACAACTGTTTGTGTTTCCAACATTTTAGTAGTAAAAACACCTTTTATAACTACATCATTGCTGTCAAATAAAATTTTATGAATTTCAGCAGAGACAGGTTCAGTCGCTTTCCAGAGCATTTTGAAAAAATCCTTTATTTCTAACTTGCTTTTTCTTACACCTAACCATTTAATATGCTTTGCGTTTCCGGGAATCTCCCATTTTACATCATTTGCAAAAAGATTTAAAAGATTTTCCAAATCACGCTTTTGTAAATAACTTAGAAAGTCCTTTACAATTGTTCTTGTTGTACTCATCTCTAAATCTTATATAGTGTTTTATTCTGTAAAAATGCCATCAATCCCACCCAAGCTGCAATGGCAAGAATGATAGCTGAACCAACTATACTGATTGAAGAAAATAATAATACAGTTGCAATGAGACTGGCAACTACCCAAGCTATGTCCAAACCGATAATAAGTTTTGTCCAACTTTTTTGGATAGGGCTTTTTGACGCATTTAGAAGAACAAACGAAGAAAACAATATCAAAAAAATCCCTACTTCAATGAACGGAACTGTTTTGTTTGTTTTAAATAAGGCTGCAAAAATATCAGGTATTACAACCAGTAAAATTCCTGTGATTCCAGAGCTGATAGCATTTACCAGCAAAACATTTTTTAGTTTCATAATCTTTGAGTTTTGTTTTAACAAAGGTATTTTCAAGTTATGTTTTTCCTGTTATCTTTATACGACAACGTATTGATATTTTACGCCAGGCTATTGTAAAGTACTTCAGTATATTTGTACTTTTACATAATGAATTATAGACTAGTATTTTTACAAGCGTTATTTCTTTTTTGTGAACAAAGGGGTTTAGATACAGAGAAGTTAGCGACTCTTTCAAGTGTTTCTCTTGGGGAATTAAACACAAAACCAACATTTAAAATTACCAATCAACAGTTGGAGAATATCTGGAAAAATATTGTTCAGGTCTCAAATGATGAATTGGCAGGATTGCATTTTGGAGCAACTATGCAAGTAGCTGCACTTGGTGTGGTTGGACAGGTTATTCAAATGAGTAGTAACGTAAGGGAAGCTTTAGAGCACGCTTGCTCAATGATTCATTTGCTTACCGATTTTTACACAATGCATCTTGAGGAAAAAGCAAAAACTTTTACTATTACTTTTGAAAAAAATGATGGTTTTGACAACTTTCCCACCGCACGAAATCAAATGGGTGATTTTCTAATCGCCTTTACGCTTTATGAGTTAAAGGGATTATTGCTTGAAAATCCACAACCCATAAATGCGATTTTCCCCACATACAAAAAAAATTACGCGAGAGAATACGAAAACATTTTAAAATGCCTTGTAAAGAAGGGCGATAGTTATGTTTTGGAGTTTAGAAAAGAATACCTACAAACCAAAATTATAACCGCCAATTATCAAATACAAACTTTATTGATTGAACAAATCACCAAACTGCAAAATCCTACATCATTGAGTGGTGGATTTTCAAAAAGGATTTTCAATTTCCTGATTGCAAACTCTTATCTATATTCACTCTCTATAGAATCTGTAGCAGGAAATTTTAACATAAGTGTACGGACGCTTCAACGAAAACTCAAAGAAGAAGGCGTTTCTTATCTTCAAATCATAGAAGAGGTGCGAAAGTCACTGGCCATACATTATATCAAAAAAAGTTCTTCTTCTGTAAAAGAAATTTCAGCTATTTTGGGTTATTCCGAACCAAGCGGATTTGTCAGAGCATTCAAAAAGTGGACAGGAAAAACACCCTCAGAATACAGAAATAATAAATAGCCCACTTGCCTGCACTTAACACGGTTTGGCTCAATTGAGGTTTTAGACTTAATTTAAAATAGATTGTACTTGAAAGTTCTGATTTATACATTTGGATAACCAAAACCCAACTGACCCCAAGCCACAAGATGTTACCAGCAAGCATAGTAGACCGCATACCGACATACAATTTAACATTAACAAAATGAGATATGAGAAAGTCCTTTAAATTACTTATTGTAATTCCTATGCTGTTTTTAATAAATAGTTGTAAGAACGAACCCAATCCAAATGCTTCTCCTTGTAATTGCGCTTTCTCTATAGTACTAAAATCAGATACAGCTATTCCTTCTAAAACTGAATTAACAGCGTAAATTTGATTGTATGTATTATTCCACATTGTACTTACAGTAGTATTAGAAGGCAAAACAGAATTACTATAAAACGCAAAAGCAGGATTGGTAGATGTACCATAAAAAGTAAGTTCGTCTGTATAATAACCCAGTTGGTTGGAAATACCAGAAACTGTTCCGGTAAGAAGACCTTTGTCGCGAATTTTGGCATAAATATCAGCCATTGCTGCATTGGCTGTTGTGTAATTCTGGAAAACGGCAGTATTGGTTAATTGCGATTTTGGAAGATCTACTTCGACAAATGAATCACAGGAGTAAAGCATTAAAATAAGTATATAAAAATTTATTTTAGAGGCTATTTTAAGTTGTGCTATGTTTTTTGTTGCTATTGTTTTCATGTTTTATCAATTAAAAAGTGAGTTGGATTCCGGCAGTAATTACTTTTAATGGAGGTAAAAATCCAATGGTACTTTCTGGGTCTCCATCCTCATAAGGCGTAAAAGTCAAGAGGTTTTGGCCATTTATTGTAAACAGACACTGTAACTCTTTTGATTTTAAAGGAAGATTATAACTTATTGCTATAGTTTTTAAACGAATAAAAGAAGCATCAGTAGCAACTGCATCACTGTTACTGTAAAGGGATTGTGCCGTCAATGCAACAGCATTGTATCCGGCAGTGTGCATTTGATAAGGGCTTGTATCACCCTCTTGCTGCCAACTGTTCACGAACCTATTTGGGTGATTGATCATTCCTGCAACTCCGGCGTAACTTTCACGCTGTTGTTTAACAAACTGAAAAAGAAAATCCAATTTCCAGTTCTTGTAACTCAGTTGGTTTTGAAACCCTCCATAAAAATCAGGATTAAGATTTATGACAGTTTGTTTGTCATCTGGAGAAGAAATCTTTCCATCGTTATTTTCATCTTTAAACTGGTAAATTCCAGTTACGGGATCAAGCCCTGTGTATTTATACCGCAATAAAATGCTGAGTGGTTCACCAATTCGGTAAGTATTTTTATAGCTGGAACTGGCTAAGTTTGGAAACGATACCAGATTATTTTTAGAAAAGGAAACATTGAAATTACTGGTCCAGTTAAAATTTTTATTCGAATAATTAACGGTGCGTAATGTGAACTCCAATCCTGTATTCTGCACTGTAGCATCTAAATTGGCTTGCAGTTGTGTAAATCCAGTTGTTCCGGGAAGCGGAATACCAACCAATTGATTTGAAGAAAGATTCTGATACCATGCCCCAGTAATAAAAATTTTATCTGCTAAAAAGCCTAATTCCAAAGCAGCTTCCAATTTTTTATTGACTTCCCAGCCAAAATCAGCATTAAAGAGACGGGTTGGCTGAAGCCCTATTATGTTTTGATAATTGACTCCCGAGGAGTTATAGGTGTTCAAGAACTGATAATCTCCAATCTGGTCATTCCCAGTTATCCCGTAACTACTGCGAATTTTTCCAAAACTCAGCCAGGAACTGTTTTTAAGAAAGTTCTCATTAGAAAAAAGCCATGCTACACCAACAGCGCCAAAATTCGCAAATTGATTTCCGGGACCAAAACGGCTTGATCCATCACGTCTTGCGGTCAGGTTCATAATATATAGGTCATTCCAGTTGTAATTAATTCTGCCAAAGAATGCCTGATATTTATAAATGGTTTCATCACTCATTTGAACCTGACGGTTAGCTGCCGAGGCCAAATCATAAATAAGAGCATTGGAGCTAAAACCGGAGCCCGATTGAAATAAACGCGAAGCGTTCCTTTGCTGAAAAGTGCTTCCTAAAAGAATTCCAAGTTTTCCCTTGCCTAATTCTTTTTCCCAGTTTAATTGTGGTTCGATAATCCATGAGCTTCGTTTGCTGTTATTGAGATATAAAGTTGAATTGGCACTTGTTATTCCAAAAGAAGGATTATAAATCGTGGAAGGGTTCGTACGGCTTTCCACATGCTGTAAATCTGTGTAGCCAAAGTTGCTTTTGAGAATCAAATTTGGAATTATTTCATAAGATAGAACCGTGTTGGCTACAAGATCTTTTGTGGTGGATTTATTTTCGGCCTGCTGGTTGGCCAAAGGATTGTTCCATGTTCCGTTTTCCCAATTAAGATTTCCTGAGGAATCGTATAGGGCTGGGGCATTTGGCGCGAGTGTTGTAGATGTTGCAGTGAGATCAAATGCTGGTTGGTCATTATTTTGTATGGTGTATCCGGCAGAAAATACAAGGCGGAACTGGCCATCTTTAGACTGATGGTTCAAATTCACGTGCGAGTTTCCCTTTTTATATAAAAAATCCCCCGGAAATACGGTCGATTGTGTGTAATAGCTTCCGCTAAATAGAAATTGCGTGTACTGGGATCCTCCACTAATGTTTCCACGCAGTTCGTTTATTAATGATGTACCGCCTATAAGTTCCTTTTGCCAGTCAGTATACCGATTTTGATCCCATGTTCCGTTAATGTCATAATCTCCTGCAGGGTAGTTAGCTATTCCATCATTGCGAAAAGCCTGACGCCGCATGTCTACATATTGGTCTGTGGTCATTAATTTCATAAAGCGGGTAACTGAACCTGCTCCGGTTGAGGCACTAAAATCAAACTTAGTCTTTCCCTCTTTTCCTTTTTTGGTCGTTATAAGTACAACTCCATTTGCACCGCGAGAGCCATAAATTGCAGTTGCATCAGCATCCTTAAGCACTTCAATACTTTCAATTGTGTTGGGGTCGATACTGTTTAATGGACTTGTTACAGTTGGAAATACTGTTGAGGTCTGTGTATAACCGATAGCATCCGAAGCATAAGGTACGCCATCAATGATGTATAAAGGAGTATTGGCATCTGTTCTTATGCTATTTCTTCCTCTGATCTGAATGTCAAATCCGCCTCCCGGAACACCAGTACTTTGTGTAATGTTCACACCCGCCATTCGGCCCTGCATAGTAGCAAGCACATTGGTCACAGGCTGTTTCTCGATATCTTTGGAGGTAATACGGGATATATTACCTGTTCGTTCACTTTCTTTGACTGAATAATATCCGGCATTCACTTTTACTTCCTGAAGGGTAGTAGAATCATAGAAAAGTATAATGTTTACAACTGAGCGTCCTTGAATAGGAACAAGCGCAGTTTTAAAACCTATATAAGATACTACCAGCGTATCATTTGAAGAGGAGGTTAATGAGAACTGACCACTGTAGTCGGAAATTACTGCATTGTTTTTTTTGTTTTTAATGGCAATAGTTACACCAGGCAGTGGATTAGTGCCGTCTGTGACAGTACCATGAACCTTATGCTGTTGGGAAAGTGAATTGCCTTGCCGAGAGTGATTTTTGGCAGAAATCGGTGAAAAAGACAATATAAAACCTAGAAAAATTAGGCAATAGAAAGCTCTTCCACCCGTGGAAAATGAATAATTATTCATAATTTTGGGATTGGTTAGTTAAATATGATTTGATTGGCTACGGTCCTCTATACAAGTTTTGTCGCTGGTAGAGGGCCATTTTTATGTATTAAGTAAACGGCTTAATGATCATAAAGGCGATAATTATTATTTCACTTTACATAAGTTTAATAGGTTCGACTTTTTTTAATTGGAAACTTAAAAATATAACTAGCATTATTGCCGAGAATGGTAAGAGAGTTTTGAGCATAAAAAAGCGCGGAACTCAGCTTAAACGTTTCAGAGGTACTGGTATACCCTACACACGAATAAGTGAGCCCACGCCAATGACGTGAGCATCGTACTTATCTTCTCGTGTGTTAAAAATTACCAGTTTTCTGAAACGAGATTCTAAGCGAATGCTTCAAATATTTTATATGAAGAATCGCAAATTTAATATTCATTTTATGAATACAAAGCAAATATATTAAAATTATTTCACATACTTATAAGTATGTGTTAAATATTTTTTTAATCCTGTAATTACAAGATTAATAAATGAACATGATTATAGAAATTATTATATCAGAATTGGATTTTTATTTAATTGAAAAAGTTAGGGAGTTAAGGATAAAATCAAAATTATCTCAAGTAGCTTTAGCACAAAAAATTGGTGTCTCAGAAGGCTATATTGGTAACATTGAAAATCATAGGCAGTCTAATAAATATAATATTAGAATGTTAGCAAGAATTGCTATTGCTCTTGAATTGAAATCGTATTTAGATTTATTTCCTGAAAAAATTTATTCAAATGATTTAGTCAAAATAAAAATCGATTTAATAGATAAAGCTGATTTAAAAAAAGAAAATCTAGTTGGTGAGAAACTTAAAAGATTTAAAAGTTTGTCTATAACTCCCCTTACAGAGAAGCAAATAATAGAATACGATAAGAAAAGCAGAAGCAAAAAATAATTTTGCTTCTGTTATAATATATTTTAGAAAATTATTATTTAATCACAACAATTTTATGTTTAGACTAAAGCTTTTGTATTAAGGAATTTCATTAATAATAACTATACCATTGGTTCCTATCTTAGATTATAAAATTTATTATTTTATAGAAAATCGTTATTACAATAATATAGTTGGAAGAATAGAAAGTTAAAATAGAAAAGATGCGGGAGCATCTTTTTTTGTTTAAAATATTAAAAGAAGTACTTACGTGTTGCAATATTATTTAAAACTAATTTATTATTTAAGCGTATTTGATAAATCGTAAAATAAATTAAGTGTAAGTTTTATTATTGTGTTAATTCATTTCTAAAGTAAATATGAATATCATATTTAATTCAGAAAGAGTAATCGAAAATTATGTACTGCCAATTAATGATAGCATACCTGAAATCATTAAATTTAGAGATGCCTTGTTAAAACCTAAACAGTCAAATAGATATTAATTTATTGCAGACTTGGACAAAACTTATAAAAGCGTTTCTGTAAGCAAACATGCTAAGTTTACATTTACTTTCAATGTATTTCTCAATAAAGAAAGTGCTACTTTTAAATATATATTTACCCATATAAAATATTATTTGGGTAGATTTGCGAATAATAGTTGGGTATTCAAAATAAGTGGTGTTTGAATCACTAAAAATGATAAGAATAAATATTACTGTAGAAAAAAATGAATAACAGCTAATTAAAATTAAAGATATAAATAATAAAAATAATGACAAGTATAATACAAAGAGCCGAATTACAAGCCAAAATATGGAAGATTGCTAACGAGGTGCGTGGCTCTGTAGATGGATGGGATTTTAAACACTTTGTTTTGGGGGCACTTTTCTATAGATTTATTAGTGAAAATTTCACTAAATATATTGAAGGTGGTGATGATAGTGTCAACTATTTAAATTACCCAGATAATGAAATTACATCTGAAATAATAGATGATGCAGTTAAAACAAAAGGATATTTTATCTACCCTAGTCAACTTTTTGTAAATATTGCTAAAATGGCTAATACAAATCCAAATCTTAATACAGATTTAAAAACCATATTTAATGCTATAGAAAGTTCTGCAAATGGATATCCATCGGAAGAAGATATAAAAGGTTTATTTGCGGATTTTGACACAACTAGTTCTCGATTAGGTAATACCGTTGAAAGTAAAAATAGTCGTTTAGCTTCTGTATTGAAAGGTGTTGAAGAACTAAATTTCGGTAATTTTGAAGATAGTCAAATAGAACTTTTTGGTGACGCCTATGAATTTCTAATTAGTAAATATGCTGCAAATGCTGGCAAATCGGGTGGTGAGTTTTTCACTCCAGTGCACGTCTCTAAGCTAATTGCACAATTAGCAATGCATAAACAAGAAAAAGTCAATAAAATTTATGATCCTGCGGCAGGATCTGGCTCTTTACTGCTTCAAGCAAAAAAACACTTTGACAACCATATTATTGAAGAAGGTTTTTTTGGACAAGAAATCAATCATACGACTTTTAATTTGGCTCGTATGAACATGTTTTTACACAACATCAATTATGATAAGTTTAATATAGCTTTAGGTGATACGCTTCAAAACCCTCACTTTGGTGATAATAAACCTTTCGACGCCATAGTTTCCAATCCTCCTTACTCAATAAAATGGAAAGGAGATGAGGATCCAACGCTTATAAATGATGACCGATTTGCTCCTGCTGGTGTATTAGCTCCAAAATCAAAAGCCGACTTTGCCTTTGTGCTTCATGCACTACATTATTTATCAAGTAAAGGTAGAGCGGCAATAGTGTGTTTTCCAGGTATTTTTTACCGTAGTGGCGCCGAACAAAAGATTAGAAAGTACCTAGTTGATAATAATTTTGTAGAAACCGTCATCGCTTTAGCACCAAACTTGTTTTATGGTACCTCGATTTCCGTAAATATTCTAGTGCTTTCAAAACATAAAACGAATACAATAACACAGTTTATTGATGTTAGTGGTGAAAATTTCTTTCAGAAAGTAATAAATAACAATATGATGACAGATGCACATATTGAAAAAGTTATGGAAATGTTTGATAGCAAAGAAGATGTGGAATATGTTGCAAAATCTATCGATAATAGTGATATTAGTGAAAATGATTACAACCTATCGGTAAGTTCTTATGTAGAACCCAAAGATACAATTGAAAAAATAGATATTTCTGTATTAAATACTCAATTAAAATATACTGTAGAGAAGATAAATCAACTTCGAACTGATATTGATTCCATTGTTGCAGAAATTGGGGAGATTGATAACCTATTTAAATTTGAAAATGATAAAGTTACACTTAAGCCTTTAAACGAAGTAGGTGTTTTTTTAAGAGGCAAGCGATTTGTTAAAACAGATATGATTTCAGAAGGCGTACCTTGCATACATTACGGCGAAATGTATACTCATTATGGAACTTGGACTGATAAAACAAAATCTTTTATAAGTGAAGAGTTAGCATTGAAAATGAGAGTCTCTGAGTTTGGAGATGTAATTCTAGTTGCAGCAGGTGAAACAATTGAAGATATAGGTAAGGGTACGGCATGGTTAGGCAGAGAAGGTGTTGTTATACACGATGCTTGTTTCTCATTTAAGAGCGATTTAGACCCAAAGTATGTTGCATATTTCACTAGAACAAGGTTTTATCAAAAACAAGTTAGAAGTCACGTATCTTCTGGTAAAATTTCAGCTATAAATGCAAAAGGTTTAGGTAAAGTTCTTATTCCGATACCACCACTTTCCGAACAAAAACGAATCGTTTCTATTCTTGATAAGTTTGATATTTTAGCAAACTCAATAACGGAAGGTTTTCCTCGAGAAATTGAACTTCGTCAGAAGCAATATGAGTATTATAGAGATATGTTACTAACATTTCCAAAGGATAATTAGAAAAATAATATGGCCCAATCCTTAATTCAAATAGCACAATCGCTTAAAGATGCAAATAAAAAAGTAAATTTGATTTATGCATTTAATGGTACTGGTAAAACAAGACTTTCACGGGAGTTTAAAGAATTAATAGCTCCAAAAGAGAGTGTTGAAGAGATTCAAGATGAATCAAGTTTGAGAATACTTTATTATAATGCATTCACCGAAGACTTATTTCATTGGGATAATGATCTGGATGCTGATGTAGATAGAAAACTTACAATAAAGCCAAACGGTTTTACAGATTTAGCTCTTAGTTTTCTCAAGGATCAAGGGCAAGATGGTAACATAGTTTCCAATTTTCAACATTATACTAGTCAATCTATAACACCAAGATTCAGTGAAGACTTTTTAGAAGTTACTTTTTCAATGGAACGTGGAGGTGATGATAGTCTCGAAAACATAAAAATATCGAAAGGAGAAGAAAGTAACTTTATTTGGTGTGTATTTTTCAGTTTATTAGAGCAAGTTATTGAAATTTTGAATATTGCTGAACCAGAAGAACGTAGTACACCAGCTTTTAATAATTTAGAATATATTTTTATTGACGACCCTGTAAGTTCATTAGATGACACACATCTTATTGAATTGGCAGTAAATATTGCGGAGTTAATAAAATCAAGTACTTCAGAATTGAAATTCGTTATCACTACACACAATCCATTATTCTATAATGTACTTTTTAATGAATTTAATAGAGTAAGAAGCATAAAAAAAATGCTTTTAGAAAAAATGAATGATGGTACTTTTTCAATGAGTGAGCAATCTAGTGACTCTCCATTCTCATATCATTTATTTCTTTTATCTGAATTGGAGAAAGCGGTTTTACCAAATGGTAATATTCAAAAGTATCATTTTAATTTTCTACGTAATTTATTAGAAAAGACTTCCACTTTTCTAGGATACAACAAATGGGAAGAACTGTTACCACAAGAATCACGTGAAGCATATTATAAACGAATAATTAATCTTTCTAGTCATTCAAAGCATAACGGAGAAGAAATTTCAATTGTTGATGAAAATGATAAGAGAGTTTTGAGATTCTTGGTACAAGAAATAAAAAGAATTTACAGCTTTAAATCAACTATTGCACCAAATGTAATTGAACAAAATGGCACAGTATAAAACCATAGCAGAATCA
>Ga0247806_10000216_pt1 | contig 39660 bp, 35 predicted proteins | sample UWRJL059202B1_FD_179935 | JGI IMG/M metagenome (GOLD analysis project Ga0247806, IMG submission 179935) | Plant litter microbial communities from Arlington Agricultural Research Station in Wisconsin, United States - UWRJ-L059-202B-1 | ecosystem: Environmental > Terrestrial > Plant litter >... | reverse complement strand
CACAGGCTCAATTTTAAATACGCAGACTTACAGCTGAAAACTGTAACTGAAAACCGAAAACTATTTACAATTATACTTACCTTTGCACAAAAAAGTTTTGATTACAGCCAGCGATATATTTACCATTTCGAGTCAGAAACAATTTGAAAAAATAGCACTAAAAGTGTTTCGTTTTCAGCACGAGAATAATAAAGTATATCGTGACTTTTGTGACTTTTTAAAAATAAATCCGCAACAAGTAAAATCGCTGGAACAAATTCCTTTTTTACCCATTCAGTTTTTCAAAAGTCATGACGTTGTTTCAAACACAACTCCTGCCGAAGTAACTTTTACAAGCAGCGGTACAACCGGCATGATTACCAGTAGACATTTAGTGACCAACGTTTCCCTATATGAGGAAAGTTACCGTAATGGATTTTCTCAGTTTTATGGAAACATTGAAGATTACGTTGTTTTAGCGCTTTTGCCATCTTATCTCGAACGAGATGGATCTTCGCTTATTTATATGGTCGAAGATCTAATAAAACTATCCAATCAGCCTGAAAGCGGGTTTTATTTACACAATCACGATGACTTAATAAAAAAACTAACTGCTTTAGATGAATCTGGGCAAAATGTGATTTTAATTGGTGTCACCTATGCCTTACTAGATTTGATCGAAAAACATCAGTTCAGCCTCCAAAATACCATCATTATGGAAACCGGAGGAATGAAAGGTAAACGCAAAGAAATGATTCGTAAAGAATTGCATGACCAACTTTGTAAAGGTTTTGGCGTTTCTGCCATTCATTCAGAATACGGAATGACGGAACTTTTGGCACAAGCCTATTCTTTAGGGGAAGGCGTATTTGAATGTCCGTCATGGATGCACATTTTAGTTCGTGATCCGGAAGATGCGCTCACTTACGTGAAAGACGGAAAAACAGGTGGCATCAACGTTATTGATTTGGCTAATATTAATTCATGTTCCTTTATCGCTACCCAGGATTTAGGCAAAAAAAATCCCAACAACTCTTTCGAGGTATTGGGACGTTTTGATAATTCTGATATTCGCGGTTGTAATTTGATGGTTTTATAGTTACTCGTAAATATCTTTTCGATGACCTAAATCAATGACATATATCAAAAGTATATCATCAAATATTTCATAAATAACTCTATAATCGCCAACTCTAATTCTATAACCCGATCTTCCCTTTAGCTTTTTACAACCTTTTGGTCTTGGATCTTCAGCTAAATCATAAATATGCTTTTTAATCGCAGAATAATAAGGTTCATTAATTTTAATTAAAACTTTTAAAACCTTATTTCGAAATTCAATACTATAGGCCCTTATTTCGATAGTTTTCGCTTTTCTTCAATAATTTTGAAAGCGTCATCTATCGAAATTCTAAAACCATCATCATTTCTCTTAGCTTCATCGTACAATTTTACATCTTCCAAATCTTCTAATTTTTCCAGAAGTTTATTATATTGTTTTATTGGCAACAAAACCGCCGTCCTGTTCCCTTTATCATCTGTTATAAATTGTGTTTTCATGATCTAAAATTGTATTTCTAGTAAAGTTAAGAATTTATTTTGCCCTAATCACAAAATAATTCTTCTTCCCACTTTGCAACAACACAAACTGATTGTTGATTAAATCATTTGCTGTTAGAACAAAATCTTCTTTGATTTTTTCTCTGTTTACAGATATTGAATTTGCTGTTAAAGCACGTCTCGCTTCTCCGTTTGATTTAAAGAAACCTGTTTTTTCATTTAAAACAGTAACAATATCCAAACCATTTTCAAGATCAGCTTTTGCAATTTCTGCCTGAGGAACTCCGTCAAAAACTTCTAAAAAAGTAGCCTCATCCAATTGTTTCAAATCTTCTGCTGTAGAACTTCCAAACAAAATATTCGAAGCCTGAATTGCTTTCTCTAAAGCTTCTTTTCCGTGTACAAAAGTCGTAATTTCTTCCGCTAATTTTTTCTGCAAAACCCATAAATGCGGCGCTACCTCATGTTCTTCAATTAAAGCATCAATTACATCTTTATCTAAAAAAGTAAAGATTTTGATATACTTCTTCGCATCAATGTCGGTTACTTTCAACCAGAATTGGTAAAATGCATAAACAGAAGTTTTATCAGCATCCAACCAAACATTTCCTCCTTCAGATTTTCCGAATTTAGAGCCGTCCGCTTTTGTAATTAATGGCGTTGTTAAGGCAAATGCTTTTGCATTTTCTCCACCCATTCTACGTACTAATTCTGTTCCTGTTGTAATATTTCCCCATTGGTCAGAACCTCCCATTTGCAAAAGACAGTTATTGTTTTTATATAAATGATAAAAATCATAGCCCTGAATTAATTGATAAGTGAATTCTGTGAAAGACATTCCTTCTCCTTCTCCACTCAATCTCTTTTTTACAGAATCTTTCGCCATCATGTAATTTACTGTGATACGTTTTCCAACTTCACGGGCAAAATCAATAAAAGAGAATTCTTTCATCCAGTCATAGTTGTTTACCATAACCGGAGCATTTGCATCTTTTGAATTAAAGTCTAAGAAACGAGATAAAACACTTTTGATTCCGGCAACGTTTTTAGCCAGCGTTTCTTCGTTCAGTAAATTTCTTTCGTCAGATTTTCCCGAAGGATCACCAATCATTCCGGTCGCACCACCAACCAGGGCAATTGCTTTATGACCAGTTCTGTTTAAGTGAACCAATAAAATAATCTGAACCATACTACCAATATGTAGTGAATCTGCCGTTGGATCAAAACCAATATACGCCGTAGTTACTTCCTTTAGCAATTGTTCTTCCGTTCCTGGCATGCTATCATGATATAACCCGCGCCACTTTAATTCTTCAACTAGATTCTTCATTTTTAAAATAATTTGTGCAAATGTAAACAATGTCAATATCAATATCAAAAAACAATTTCAATGTTATTACCACAAGGCTCTAAGACACAAAGAAGAATGACAAAAATTTAAAAACTTTAATGTAAAATGAAAAAACTTTGTGCCTTCTAGCCTTTGTGGCAAAAAAGCAAAAACTTATCTTTACAAAATGGTATTAGTAACTGGTGGAACAGGTTTAGTTGGCGCACATTTATTGCTTCATTTAATTGAAAATGGAGAAAACGTTCGGGCAATTTACCGGAATCAAAACAACATTCAAAAAACAAAATCAGTTTTTGAATTATACAAAAAAAGTCATTTATTCGAAAAAATTAATTGGCTTGAAGCAGATATTTTAGATGTTCCTTCTCTTGAAATTGCTTTTATTGATATCGATTATGTTTACCATTGCGCCGCTTTGATTTCATTTGACCCTAAAGATGAAGAAGCACTTCGAAAAACCAACATTGAAGGAACAGCCAATATGGTTAATTTTTCATTGGCCAAAGGAATAAAGAAATTCTGTTTTGTAAGTTCGATTGCTGCTTTGGGAGATTTAGCACCACACGAAACTTTTATTACCGAAGAAACCGACTGGAATCCGGAAAAGCCTCACAGCGATTACGCCATTTCAAAATATGGAGCCGAAATGGAAGTCTGGCGCGGCGTTCAGGAAGGTTTGGATATTATCATCATTAATCCTGGTGTGATTTTAGGGCCAATTCCTAAAACAAAATGTATTGAACAAGGAAGTGCTGAACTTTATACAAGAGTAGCCAGCGGACTTTCGTTTTATACGTTGGGAAGCACCGGATTTATTAGTATAAACGATGTTGTAAAAATTGCTTTTGAATTGATGAAAAGCGATATTAAAAACGAACGTTTTACCTTAATTGCTGATAATATTGTTTTCAGAGATATTCTAAACACGATTGCTGAAGTTTTAAAAGTAAAAAAACCAGACATTCATGCCACTCCATTATTAATGAATTTTCTTTGGATTGCAGATGCCTTATTTTCAACTTTATTTTTTCAGAAAAGAAGAATTACCAAAGCAACTGCAAAAGCCTCTTATTCTAAAAATCTATATTCAAATGAAAAAATAAAAACCGCTCTTGGAACGGTTTTTTTAGACGTACATCAATATGTAAAGGAAGTTTCGAAGTTGTAATTTACCTTCTTGCTGCTTGCCTTGCTTTTCTTATTGAATCAATATTAATTTTCCTAACCGGCTGTTTTACCTCATCTGGCTTTGGAACAGGCCCCGTAGGTTCTCCTTTTTTAGCTTTATCTTTATTTGCTTTTGCTGCTTTTTTCTCTTCAATTTTCAACAACGAATCTGCTTTTTTCTGATTCTTTTCCAGGCGTTTGGAAATTTGATCAAACATGTCCTTATAGTTTTCATAATCTGACGCATAATACATATTGCTTTGCGCAAATTGAAGACTATCTACTTTATATTTTCTCAAAACAAATTGCTTAGGATTTCCATCAAGAGAGTCTAAAGACAATGGATTATTGTATTTTATCGCATCTAAAATAGATATATCATACATAATATCAATCATTTTTTCTCTCTCAATAAGTCTCTTTGGTTCTTTCACCAAATCTTTTTTACAACTTACAGCAAGAAATAAAACCAATATTATAAATACAAAATTCTTCATCTTCGTCTTTTATCTGTCAAACAATAATCTTTTTCCGTTGCGAATGTCTTTTACCTTAAAGTTGTTGTAAACTAACTCGCCATTTACAAAAGTATGCGTAATTCTCGATTTAAAAGTATAATTTTCGAAAGGAGACCAGCCACATTTTGCTAAAATATTTTCTGGTTTTACGCTCCACGGCAAACTCGGATTTACAATAACCAAATCAGCAAAATAACCTTCTTTTACAAAGCCCCTTTTTTCGATTTTGAAAACTTTTGCCGGATTATGACACATTTTCTCTACGATTTTTTCAACCGTAATCTTTCCCTGATGATGCGCTTCAAACATTGCCACAACAGCATGCTGAACTAATGGTCCGCCCGAAGGAGCATTCAGGTAAGACTGATTTTTTTCTTCTTTTGTATGAGGCGCGTGATCTGTTGCAATAACATCGATACGACCGTCATTCAAAGCTTTCCAAAGTTCTTTTCTGTCTTCAGCAGTTTTTACGGCAGGATTCCATTTAATGAAATTGCCTTTCGTTTTATAATCTTCATCGGTAAACCAAAGATGATGTACACAAACCTCTGCAGTAATTTTTTTATCTTCTAATGGAATTTTATTCGAAAACAATTCCATTTCCTTCGCTGTCGAAAGATGAAAAATATGCAAACGTGCGCCTGTTTTTTTCGCCAGAGCCACTGCCTTTGAAGACGAAATATAACACGCTTCTGCACTTCGGATCAAATGGTGCGCCGTTACCGGAACATCTTCGCCGTATTGTTCCTTAAAAATTGCAAGATTATTTTGAATCGTAGTTTCATCTTCACAATGAACGGCAATTAACATTGGCGTACTTGAGAATATTTTTTCTAAAGTTGCTTCGTTATCTACCAGCATATTTCCGGTTGAAGAACCTAAGAATATTTTGATTCCGGCAACATTTCTTGGATTCGTTTTTAAAACTTCTTCCAGATTATCATTGGTAGCGCCCATCATAAACGAATAATTCGCAAATGATTTTACAGCAGCAATTTGGTATTTATCTTCTAAAATTTCCTGAGTAACCGCATTGGGCACCGTGTTTGGTTGTTCGATAAAAGAAGTAATTCCGCCTGCAACTGCAGCTCTGGACTCAGATTCTATATCGCCTTTGTGCGTTAATCCCGGTTCTCTAAAATGAACCTGATCATCAATTGCGCCCGGCATTAAATAACTTCCTTCGGCATCTATAACAATACAATCTGAAGTTTTTAGGCTAATACTGTCTGCAACTTCTACAATCAAGTCGTTTTCGATCAGAACATCACCTTCAAAAATAGATCCTTCGTTTACTATTTTAGCATTCTTAATTAAAATCCTATGCATCTCCGTGATTATTATAATGTATTGACTAATTTTTTTAATCGAAGTGAAATTACCCCAAGAATAGCTTCTTTAATAATGGCATTGCTCATCTTTGAAACTCCTTTTGTTCTGTCTGTAAAAATAATCGGAACTTCGGTAATTTCAAATTTGGCACAATAGGTCCTGTATTTCATTTCAATCTGAAACGCATAACCTACAAATTTTATTTTGTTGAGACCTATTTTCTCCAGAACTTCTCTTTTATAACATACAAAACCCGCAGTAGCATCGTGAATTTTCATTCCGGTAATAAATTTTACATATACCGAAGCAAAATAAGACATTAAAACACGGCTTAAAGGCCAATTTACAACATTTACACCTGTTACATAACGCGATCCAATAGCTAAATCAGCACCACCAAAATGACAGGCGTCGTATAATTTTTCAAGATCATTTGGATTATGGGAAAAATCGGCATCCATCTCAAAAATGAAATCATATTTGCGTTCTAATGCCCATCTAAAACCGTGAACATAGGCTGTTCCTAAACCTGATTTTTTGGCTCTTTGTTGCAAAAATAATCTGCCCGGAAATTCTTCCTGCAATGCAATCACCTTGTTTGCAGTATGATCCGGAGAATTATCATCAATAATTAAAAGATGAAAAAGTTTATGTTGCGAAAGTACAGCTCTTATTATACTTTCTATGTTTTCAATTTCGTTATAAGTGGGAATTATGACAATACTATCATTCATTTTTCTTGGCAATTTCATCGCAAAAGTAAACTTTTTATGCCATTTCATTCATAATAAATCTATAATAAAAGTATTGACACAAAAAATTACTAATTTTGTATCGCTATGATTGAACACCTTCAACCCAGAATTATCGAGAACAAAGATTGGGCAACACTTTTATTTGTGGTGGCCTTTGCTCTTGTTGCTATTACTAAAACAAGTTATGAAACCAGATTTAGCGAATTTAGCAAGCTTATTTTTTCTGATAAGTATGCTAAAATTTACCGTGACACTAGTAACTTAAAAGGCAGCTTTATTGTTGGTTTATTTTTTGTGCAGATTCTTTCCTTTTCATTTTTTATTCTGCTTACGCTGGATATTTTTGGATATGCCTTAAAAACCGACTGGGTTTTGTATATCCGGATCGCTACATTTTTACTTTATTTTATTTTAGGTAAATTTCTAATTGAAAAAATTGTTGCAACTTCTTTCAACATTGATGAATTTGTAAGCCTTTTCAATCTTCAAAAGGCAACTTACAGAACCTATATTGGAGTTTTAATCCTTCCTTTTAATGCAGTTTTGTTCTATTATGACAATATTCCAAAGATTGTGCCACTAGTAATCATAGGTATTTCGCTGTGTATAAGCCTGTTCTCTTACTTTATTTCAATTAAAACGTATCAAAATATAATAATCGGTAAGTTATTTTATTTTATTTTATATCTTTGCGCTCTTGAAATAGCCCCTTATTATTTTATGTATTATTGGATAACAAAAGAGGTGGCTTAGTAAATGCTTATAATATGAAAGTGAAAACAATTTTGGTGTCACAGCCTGAACCTAAAGTGGAAAATTCTCCTTACTTTGAGCTCCAACAAAAACACAAAATAAAAATTGATTTCAGACCATTTATTCATGTGGAAGGGGTTAATGCAAAAGAGATTCGATTACAAAAAATCGACCTTAATCATTATACTGCGATTATTTTGACAAGCAGAAATGCCGTAGATCATTTTTTCAGGGTAGCGGATGAAATGCGCTACAAAGTGCCTGAAGGATTGAAATATTTTTGTCAATCTGAAGCAGTTGCGTTTTACCTGCAGAAATATGTAGTGTACAGAAAGCGAAAAATTTACGTAGGTGCAAAAGATTTTGCTGATTTATCTCCATTAATTAAAAAATATAAAGACGAAAAATTCTTGCTTCCGGCATCAGATCAACTAAATGCTGACGCGCCTATTACCTTAAACAGCTTAAAAGTAGACTGGACTCAGGCTGTTTTTTACAAAACGGTAATGAGCGATTTATCAGATTTGGCAGATGTTTATTATGATGTTTTGGCGTTTTTTAGCCCAACCGGAATTAAATCATTGTTTAAAAACTTTCCTGATTTTAAACAAAATGATACCAGAATTGCTGTTTTTGGAAGTACAACTCAAAAAGAAGCTTTGGATTACGGATTAAGAATCGACATTCTTGCCCCAACTCCTGAAACACCTTCTATGACAATGGCTTTAGAAAAATACATTAGTGAAGCAAACAAAGGAAAATAATATCCTTTAAAAAAATATCAAATTTAAAATTCCAAATTCCAACTTTCCTGTTGGGATTTGGAATTTTTTTTATATGCTATTAAGAAAAATTAAGTTCTGCCTTAATGAATGCAAAAGCAAAAATTAAGCGTTCTTATTCTTTAGGTTCTTAATCTATTATCGGCAGAAAACCAAAGTTAAAGAGTGACAATTCAAATCTCTATTTTTTGAAATATTCTAAACTTTAATCCTTAAATTTGATTTGTATTTAAAACCAAAAACCTAATATTAGTTTCAAACCACAACTCTCATGAAAATAAACTCCCTAGTAATCGAAATTGACGGTATCGATAAAGAAATACTTCGCTATCTAATGGATGATGCCCGAAAACCTATTTTACAAATTGCCAACAAAATTGGAATTTCGGGAGCGGCGATTCATCAGCGTTTAAAAAAACTGGAACAATCAGGCGTAATTTCCGGATCAAAATTTACGGTAAACCCAAAAGTTTTGGGTTATAACACAATGGCTTTTGTGGGTGTTTATCTGGATAAAGCTTCCAGAAACTCTGAAGCTGTAAAAGACTTAAAAAAAATCCCTGAAGTTCTGGAATGTCATTATACAACTGGAAACTGGTCGGTATTAATTAAAATCATTTGTCGGGATAATGAACATTTGATGCAACTCTTAAATACAAAGATTCAGGCAATTGAAGGGGTTTCAAGAACTGAAACGTTTATTTCGCTGGATCAGCAGATTGACAGGCAAATACAACTTTAGAATGAGATAAAGCGCCAATTTCATAATATTGTGTGATTTTTCCAATACTCATTAATAAACAAACCCGACAGGTTTTAAAACCTGTCGGGTTGCTGTAATTATCCAATTGACTATTTCTAATTAATTCCTTCTGCTTCCGGAATAAATCGAGATATAGTACAGTAAAGTTGCAATTGATCCAATAGCAGCTACTACATAAGTTCTTGCCGCCCACTTTAAGGCATCTTTTGCTCCTGCCTGCTCTTCTTGTGTCAACATATGTTTATTTTCTAACCACGCCAGCGCGCGGTTACTTGCATCGTATTCTACTGGTAAAGTAATAATTGTGAATAAAGTTGTCGCTGCAAAAATAACAATTCCTACTAATAATAATTGAGGAAAAGTTCTAATCATTAATATTCCAGCCAATAAAATCCACTGTACGTAATTTGAAGCGACGCTCACAATTGGCACTAATTTAGAACGCATTGTTAGCCATTCGTAACCTATAGAATGTTGTACGGCATGTCCACATTCGTGAGCCGCAACAGCTGCAGCTGCCGCATTTCGGTGATTGTAAACTGCTTCGCTTAAATTCACTGTTTTATCTGACGGATTATAGTGATCGGTTAGCTGCCCCGGAGTCGAAATAACGCGCACATCAGTAATTCCGTTATCGGCCAACATTTTTTCGGCGATTTCAGCACCGCTCATTCCGTTTCGTAATTGCAATTTAGAATATAATTCGAACTTACTTTTTAATTTTGAACTCACCAGCCAGCTAAATAACATAATTGCTCCGGCAATAATTAAATATCCACTTCCCATATTTTTGATTTTTTGATTGATATTAAAGTTACAAAACAACAGCAATTTACGAACCAATTTCAAAAAATGTCATTTTGGCATTCAGAAGATTTTGTTAATTTAAAAGGTTGTTCTTTAAAAGAAAAGCTATTAATTCGGCGACATTTTTAGTTTTATATTTCTGCAGAATATTACGGCGATGTGTTTGCACAGTCAGGAAACTCAAAAATAATTCGTCGGCAATTTCCTGGGTAGATTTTCCTTTTGAAAGCAGTAATGTAATATCTTTTTCTCTTCGGCTAAGACTCGGAATTCGATCTAAATCTTCAGATTGCGGCTGACTTATAATCGCTCTGACCTCATCGCTAAATACAATTTCACCTTCAATTGCTTTATAAATACAATTTTTAAATTCATCAAAAGAAGCACTTTTCAAGATATAACCGTTTCCCCCGTTTTGAACAAACTGCATGACGAGACTTCGCTCAGACTGACTGCTCATTCCTATAATAATGACCTTGGGAAACTTTTGTTTTATGGCTTTGCACAAATCAATACCGGTTATAACAGGCAGGAAAATATCCATCAAAATTAAATCTACTTTGTTTTTTTCGATATAATCTAACAGCGAAACCCCAGATTGCAGTTTTTCAACAATTTCAATATTTTCTAAATCAGACAATAATCCCGAAATACCGGAGATTACGATTGGATGATCATCAACAACAACCATTTTATATTTTTTACTCATTTTCCTGATTTTCGTTAATTACATTCAATTCAATATAAGCCGATGTTCCCTGATTTATTTTGCTGTCTATTTCTAATTTACCATTCAAAAATTCGACGCGGTTTTTAATATTTTTCAGCCCCATTCCATTTTTATTTGTATCTAAAACATCAAAACCAATTCCGTTATCTTCAACAGTAATAAAAAATACATCTTTATTTTGAGAACAGGAAACCAAAACCTGCGAAGCTTTCGCGTATTTTAAAGCGTTATTTAGCAGTTCCTGAATGATTCTGTAAATCATAATTTCGTAATTCTTGGGCAGTTTTGATTTTTTAACCAGATATTGAAATTCGATTTTGGTTGCCGAGTTAGAATTTGCAGCGCACAAATCTCTTAAAGCGTGCTCTAAACTCAACTCTAACAAAGTTTCAGGCATTAGGTTTTGCGAAATGTTTCTGAGTTCCTTGATAGAATTATCCAGTAAGGCGTCTACGCCATGTACAGTTTCTTTATTCTCCCTCTTCGCCAGATTTAAATGAATTTTCAGACCCGAAAGCATACTTCCTAATCCATCATGAAGGTCTCTGGCAATTCTTTTTCGTTCAATTTCTTCGCCCTTAATCAACGCTTTGGAAACCGAAAGTTTATGGCGATTTTCAAAAGCTTTTAATTCCTGTTGGTGATTAATCTCTTTTTGGGCACTTAATTTTTTTTGATTTTTATTAAAAATCCAAAGAAATAAAACCGTTAGAAACAGCAGAAAAGACAAGACAGCAAAAAGTACGGAGTTCAGTCTATTATTATATAACATTAAAACGGCCTTTTCATTCTCCGACTGAAGCAGGTTTATTTTTTTCTCACTTTCGGCTTTTTTATATTTCGCTTCAAGTTCTACAATTTCGCTTTTAAACTTTGTATGGTTTAAACTATCGTTTATTTCATTGTATTTATTTGAATAAAAATACGCTTTATTAAAATCTTTTGTAGCATTGTATACTTTTGCCAACTCATTATAATAGTTCTTTTTGTCTACAATAAAGGGTGTGTTTTCGATAAGATAATCAAGGTTGTTTTTTGATTTTTCATACTCTTTCAATTTAAAGAGTATTTCATATTCAGCAAATTTCAAGCGATTTAAAGCAATATGATTTTGATGTTTTTCTGCAGATTTTATTCCCTTTTCATAACTTTCTAAAGCATTTGCATTCTTATTTTGCTTTGCATAATACAAGCCTTCTGAATAAAAATAAGAATCGTTAAGGTTTGATCCAGGAAAATCTTTTAAAGTTAAAAATGCTTTATCCAATACTTTTTTTGCGTCATAAAAATGCTTCAGTTCTACTAAGTTTTCGGCATTAATAATATAAGTTTCCATTTTTGATTCTGCGAGCGTTGGCGATTTTTTAATGGCTCTTTCAATATATTGCTGTGCTTCGCTTAAATATTCGCTGGCTTTTTCACGTTCGCCGGTATTCATAAAAATAATTGCAACCGCTTTATACAAAGCGCTTATCAGTTCATAATCACGACTTCTTTTCGCTAGCGGAATGGCTTCATTCACCAATAGTTTCATATAGCGTTTTTCATTGTTTTTTCGTTGCTGCATGATGCCGTAGTTCTGTAAAACAATGGCGCGCAAACGATATGCTTCTGTATTATGATGCTTTTTGAGTTTGTTATTGGCGTTAAGAAGGTCTTTTTCAAATCCCTCAATATCGCCTTTTTCTAAATAACTATTAGAATTGTAATAAATAGAAGCATCGTTTAAGAACGGATATTTCGTTTTGAGTTTATTGGCCTGAGCCAGATACTCTTTTGATTTTTTAGCATTCTGAACCATCAAATACAATCTTGACAACTTGAAACTGTAAAGACTTTTTATACTATCAGACTTTGTGTTTCGCGCAATCCTTGCGATGCTGTCGATATAAGCAGAATCATCATCTAAAGAAAGAATAACCTGAGAATGTGTAGTGGCAGATAAAAATAAGAATAACGCAATAAAGTAGATTTTCTTCATAAAGTGGCATTTATCCAAATTTATTAAATTAAAACAGCTTTCAAAAAAAAAATTTGGGCTTTTACCTGATATCAGGTAATATAAAATGCATTTTATCAGGTATTGACCTTTCTTTAATAAGAGCGTAATTTTGTTAGAAATGAATATTAACCATTAAATTTTTTATTATGAAATCAATTTTGAAAACAGCGGCGCTTGCGTTAACACTTGTTTTTACAACAATATCTTGCAGCAGCGATAACGATAATGACTCTGAACCGGTTACAGCCTCGAGAGATGTAAAATATGAAATAACCGGAAATTTTACAGGAGAACTTGATGCAACGTATATGGAAAAAAGCGGTGCGCCACTTATTGAAGACGTTACTGCATTGCCATGGACAAAAGAATTTACAGCTAATGCAGATTCTGACGGTGCTTTAGTACACACAAGTGGTTTTGGCGGTGTTGCAGGACAAACTGTAACGGCTAAAATTTATGTTGGAGGAAAAGTAGTATCTGAATTAACAGGAACTGCAAATTCAGACGGAATTATTGTAGTACATCCTAAAACCTACATATTTCCGAGATAATTATATTTTAGGTTAGATTTTTTAATTTGTTTTTGGAATAAGAAAGCTTTGTCTGATCGACAAAGCTTTTCTTTTTATGATATTAATTGATTGTTCACTTCTTCAAATTTGGCAATCAGATTATTTAATTTTCCTTCATGCTTTCTTATCTCTTTTGGCCTTAAATAAAACCAGGCAATTCCCATCCATATAAGCAACACTACATAACTGGTAATTCCATAAAACACGCTCATTCTTGAGGTATACTCATACATATACAAACATATTCCAATTCCAAGTAAAACAAAATACAAACTTAAAATTTTTGACTGCAGAAATTGTTGTTTTCTCTTAATCAAAATCAGTTTTTGCAAATATTCCTGATTGGTTTGTGTTGCGTCTATATTTTTGTAGGTTCGTAATAATCTGTTGTACACAACCAGATAAATCACCATTGCCGAAACCATTAAAACTATTCCTATTTTGGTTGAAATAAATTCAGGCTGATAAAAATACCAGATAACAATAATAAAAATACATGTTGCAAAAAGTAAAATATTGGTAATCCATAAACTGTGCAATGCTGTTTTTTTGAACTGTTTTAATCTCGTTATTAGATCCTCCATATTCGGTTGAGTTATGGTTTGTTTTTTCCATAAATCTTTAAAATCTATATTATTGTTGTCCATTTTCTTTGAATTTTTGAGTCAGCTTTTCTTTAATTCTATGAATTTTTACTCTGGTGTTTGCTTCAGAAAGTCCCAATATTTTAGCTATTTCACTTTGTTTTATATCTTCAAGTTCAAGTGAAATAATAATACGGTCCGTTTCTGGTAATTCGGCTATGCATTTATATAAAAACTGAATTTGTGGTTCTATCGAATAGGTTTTTTCTTCAGAAAGATGAATTGGCAATTCTGACTTAGGAAAACGTTTTTGTTTTTCAATCTGTCTCAAACAATTATTTGAAGCAATCCTGAAAATCCATGTTCCAATAGAAGATTCATTTCTAAAAGTTTCTAATTTCTGCCAGACAATTATAAAAGTTTCCTGTGATAAATCCTGTGCAGCGTCATAATCGTTCACAAATCCCATACAGAGTCTGAAAATTCTATCCCAATATGTTTTATAGATATCTTCGAATTCCATTTAGGCTTTTATAAAATTATTTGAATAGTTTAAACATAAGTGCAACACTAAAAGGGCGATAATTAAAATATAATTTTTCATTTTAAATAATTTTAAGTTAATAAATAATCGGATCCGCCCTTTTGATACGAGAAGATTTAAAATGTTACAGATTTTAAAATAAATTCAAATGTTAGGAGAAACATTCTAAAGCTCAAATTCAAAATTCCAACTTAAAGATATCAAGTTTCTGCCACAAATTACACCAATTAGTGCAAATTCAATTCGTGAAAATTCGTGAAATTCGTGGCAGAAAAACTACCACAAAAAAAATCCCAAACCCAATATTAAAATTGGAATTTGGAATTTTTTAAATAGTGAAATTTATTTGGTTAACCAACCAAATTAATAATTTTTCCTGGAACAATAATCACTTTGTTTGGAGTTCGTCCGTCTAATTGTTTTTGAGTTCTTTCATCTTTCATAATGATTTCTTCGATTTGCGCTGCGGTTAAATCCAAAGGCAATTCGATGGTGAAACGCATTTTTCCGTTGAAAGAAACCGGATATTCTTTATTTGTCTCCACCAGATGTTTCGCCTCAAAAACAGGGAAAGCAACTGTTGAAATAGAATCTTTACGTCCTAATTGCGACCATAATTCTTCTGCAATATGCGGCGCGTAAGGCGACACCAAAATTGCTAATGGTTCTAAAATCGCTCTTGAATGACAATTTTGAGTTGACAATTCATTCACACAAATCATAAACTGAGAAACCGAAGTATTGAAAGAGAAACTCTCGATATCTTCTGCTACTTTTTTGATGGTTTTGTGCAACGATTTTAAATTGTCTTTTGTTGGTTCGTCGTTATTTACGATTAAACCGCTATTTTCATCAAAATACAATCTCCATAATTTTTTAAGGAAACCAAAAACTCCAGAAATTCCTGCAGTATTCCAAGGTTTTGCCTGCTCTAACGGACCTAAAAACATTTCGTACAAACGCAATGTATCAGCGCCGTATTCATCGCAAATATCATCCGGAGTTACTACATTGTATTTTGATTTAGACATTTTTTCGACTTCACGACCTACAATGTATTTTCCGTTATCGTCTGTAATGAATTCTGCAGTTTTATATTCTTCTCTTGAATTTTTGAACTTTTCAATATCTAATTCATCAGAAGAGTTGACGATTGAAACGTCGGCATGAATTGGTTGTACCTTATGATCTCCAATCTTATTTTTAGAAACAAAACTGTTCGTTCCTTCAATTCTATAAACAAAAGCACTAGTTCCCAAAATCATTCCCTGATTAATCAGTTTTTTGAATGGTTCTTCGGTTGGCGCGAAACCTTTGTCTTTTAAAAATTTATTCCAAAAACGAGAATACAATAAATGTCCTGTTGCGTGTTCGCTTCCGCCAATATATAAATCTACACTTTCCCAATACGCCAAAGCTTCTTTGCTGGCAAACTTATCTTTGTTATGAGCATCCATATAACGCATCCAGTACCATGAACTTCCCGCCCAACCTGGCATGGTGTTTAGCTCAAGAGGGAAAATTTCGAAATTGTCCACCAAATCAGTATTCACAACTTCATTATTTTTAGTATCCCAAGCCCAGATTGTGGCATTTCCTAACGGAGGCAAACCATCTTCGGTTGGTAAATATTTCTCTACTTCCGGCAAAATAATTGGTAAATGTTCTGCACTAATCATTTTCGGCAATCCGTTTACATAATAAACCGGGAAAGGTTCTCCCCAATAACGCTGACGAGAGAAAACGGCATCACGCAAACGGTAATTTGTTTTTCCTGTTCCCTGACCAATATCTTCTAATTTCGAAATTGCTTTTTGAGTCGCTTCTTTATAATTTAATCCGTTTAAGAAATCAGAATTGGCGATTTCAACATTGTCTTTTGATCCGTAAGCAGCTTCAGAAATATCAACATTTGCAAATATATTTTTGATTTCCGGCATTCCGTTTTGACCTTTAAAGAAATTCGCAAAAGCATAATCTCTTTCATCGCCACACGGAACCGCCATTACAGCACCAGTTCCGTAACCTGCCAAAACATAATCTCCAATCCAAACCGGAATTGCTTCTTTTGTAAAAGGATGCTCTGCATAAGCTCCGGTAAATACTCCAGAAATAGTTTTTACATCGGCCATACGCTCACGCTCAGAGCGTTTTGCTGTTTTTTCGATATAGGCATCAACTGCATTTTTTTGATCAGCCGTTACAATTTTAGCTACCAAATCATGTTCCGGTGCCAAAGTCATAAAAGTTACTCCGAAAATGGTGTCAGGACGCGTTGTGAAAACTGAAATAGTTTCCGGTTGTTGGTTGTTGGTTGTTGTCACTACGTTGAAAGTCAGCATTGCTCCAACACTTTTACCGATCCAGTTTCTTTGGGATTCTTTTATAGATTCGCTCCAGTCAATATCATTTAAACCTTGCAACAAACGTTCTGCATATGCAGAAATTCGCATACTCCATTGGGTCATTTTTTTACGTATAACCGGAAATCCACCACGCTCAGAAACGCCGTTTACAATTTCGTCGTTTGCCAAAACCGTACCTAAACCAGGACACCAGTTTACTTCGGTTTCTGCCAAATACGTTAAGCGGTATTGCAACAATATTTTTTCCTGCTCATCTGCTGAAAACGCTTTCCATTCGCCTGACGAAAAACTTTGAATATTATCATCAGATACGGCATTTACTTCTGCATTTCCCTCTTTTTCGAAAATTGATGTCAAAGTCGAAATATCTTCAGCCCTGTTTGTTTCTTTATTGTACCATGAATTAAATAACTGAATAAAAATCCATTGTGTATGTTTGTAATAATCAGGATTTGAGGTACGTACTTCACGCGCCCAGTCAAACGAAAACCCAATTTTATCTAATTGTTTTCTGTATCCGGCAATTTGTTTTCCTTCTTTATCAACGCCACCGTCAATATTTACGCGTGTTGTATCTTCAGGACGCTGTCCTGTCTGAATCGCATATTGCTCTGCCGGCAATCCAAAACTGTCGTAACCCATTGGATGTAAAACATTGAAACCCTGATGTCTTTTGAAACGAGAATATACATCTGAAGCAATATAACCCAGCGGATGCCCAACGTGTAATCCCGCTCCGGATGGGTAAGGAAACATGTCTAACACATAATGCTTTGGTTTTTCAGAATTATTTTTTGCAGCAAAAGTTTGGTTTTCAGACCAATATTTTTGCCATTTTTCTTCGATTTCGTTTGGATTGTATTTCATTCTCTTTAAGGTTCAAAGGTTCAGAGTGACAAAGGTTCAAAGGTTTGTCACCGAATTAAGTCCGCAAATTTACATTTATTGTCGTTTGTAACCAAAGCTATTTCAATACAAACAAATAAAATAACTGAATACATATTTTTATTTATACTTTTTACTCACGAAAGATAAAGTTCCGGAGGAACGACCAATATTGTAGGGCTGGACTTTAGTCCAGTTCAAATAAAAATAATAGTGCTATTTTTGTAAGATCACTAAAAGAATAAAATGGATAATAACAAAAAATACTCTGTTGAAGTTCGCCTTTGGATCGAAGAAACCGAAGGAGCATTTCTGGGAATTGGAAAAATCTGGCTTTTAGAGAATATCCGAAAAACAGGTTCTATCACCAATGCTGCAAAAGAGATGAAAATGTCGTATCGTCAGGCTTGGCAATTGGTTGAAGAAATGAATCAGCGTGCTGAAAGTCCGCTTGTAGAAAAATTGCTTGGAGGAAAAGGCGGCGGCGGAGCCAAACTAACAGAAGCCGGAGAAAAAGCGATTATCATTTTTTATGAAATCGAAAAGCGAATTAAAGATTTTGCTTTAAAAGAAACTCAGAATCTAAAATTTTAGCTCAAATTATTTCGTCTTAAAACAAATTGCCAAAACCAATTTTTGTAACTTCGGTATTCATCATAAAACATACTGGTTTTTTTTATTCCTTATGACATCACAACTCTCAATATTATTGCTTTTAATCGGTTTAAAAAGTTTTTCTCAAACTGAAAATTCAAAGAAACTGGACAGTATCAAAAAAGAAGATTTAAACGAAGTTGTGGTTACCGCTTCCCGCAGATCTGAAAATATTATGCGTTCGCCCATAAGTATCGAGCAGTTAAAATCGGCGGAAGCCAAAAAAATGGGATCGCCAACTATTTATGAAGCCTTAGAAAATGTAAAAGGCGTTCAGATTATAACGCCAAGTTTGGGTTTTAAAGTCATCAATACAAGAGGTTTTGCTAATTCTACAAACGTAAGATTTGCACAATTAGTGGATGGAATCGATAATCAGGCACCACATTTGGGTGCGCCAATTGCCAACGCATTGGGTGCAAATGATTTGGATATTGATAAAATCGAAATTATTCCGGGAACTGCAGCGGCTTTGTATGGAATGAACGCTATTAACGGTTTGGCAAACATTCAAACCAAAAACCCATTTGAATATCAAGGCGTAAGTATTCAGCAATTAACGGGTGTAAACCACGTTGTAAATGTTGATCGGTTTTCACCGAAAATCTATTCGCAGTTTAATTTTAGATTTGCAAAAGCATTCAACGAAAAATTCGCATTCAAAATAAATGCTTCTACAACCGGCGGAACGGATTGGGTTGCTGACGACCGAACAGATTTGGCTCCAACTGCAAATGCTTCAACCAATTTGTTTGGTGCAGATAATCCGGCTTATGACGAAGTAAACGGTTATGGAAATGAATCCGCAAACCGAAAAACTTTAAATTTAAACGGTAAAAATTATGTCGTAGCCAGAACAGGTTATCGCGAAACGGATATTACAGATTATGACATTAAAAATTATAAAGCTGATGTTGGATTTTACTTTCGTCCGAAACGAGGAAATGAACTTTCTGTTACTTATAAAACCGCATTGATTAATACGATTTATCAACGCTCTAACCGATTTAGGTTAGATGATTACACGTTGAATCAATTTGCGGCTGATTATCATACCCCCATTTTTCATCTAAAAGCCTACGCCACAACCGAAAATACAGGAAACTCATACAACCTGCGTTCTTTAGCAGAAAACATGGATCGCGCGTATAAATCTGATGATAAATGGTTTGCCGATTATTCAGCAGCTTATAAAAGTGCCATCACAAATGGATCTGAAATTGCCGATGCGCACAGAATAGCAAGAACACAATCTGATCTGGGGCGTTTTGAACCCGGAACTCAGGCTTATGAAGCAAAGGAAAAAGAATTAGTCGACATTAACAATTGGGATATTGGTGCCGCTTTGCGAGTAAAATCGACCTTGGTTCATGGCGAAGGTCTGATTAACTGGGATAAAGCTTTTGTTTCTTTCTTCGAAAAAATCAATACCAAATTATTAAGTGGTTTCGATTACAGAATCTACATAATTGTTCCAGACGGGAATTATTTTATTAATCCAAAAAGTGATTCCGGAAATTTAACGTATCAAAAGACGGGTGCTTTTACGCAATTAACCAAAGGTTTCTTTGATAATAAATTGCTTTTGGGCGCTACTTTAAGAATCGACAAGTCTGATTATTTTGATGCTAAATTTACGCCTCAGTTTACGGCAGTTTATTCGCCAAAAGAAACGATTAATTTTAGGGCTTCTTACCAAAACGGATATCGTTTTCCGAGTATTTTTGAAGGGTTTTCAAACGTAAATTCCGGAGGCGTAAAGCGTGTTGGCGGTTTGCGGATTATGTCTGATGGCGTTTTTGAGAATTCGTTTACCAAAGCTTCCATTGATAAATTTCAGGCGCAGGTTAACACTGATGTAAATACAAATGGTTTAAAGCAGGCGCAGGCCATTGAAAAAAATAAAAATACAATTCAGAAGAATCCATACACTTATCTGGAACCTGAATTTGTAAAATCGTTCGAATTCGGTTTTAGGGGAATGGCTTTAAACAGAAATCTTTTTATTGATGCCGATTTTTATTACAACTCTTATAAAAATTTCATTGCTCAGGTTGAAGCCAGTACTGTTAATACAATAGATGAAAATCAAATTCCAACACTTTTATATTCCAGAACAACTCAAAATCGCTACCGCTTATGGACAAATTCCAAAAGTAAAATTTACAACTACGGCGGAAGTTTAGGTTTAAAATACCGAATTAATGAAACATATACGGGGTTAACAAATATTACCTACACAAAACTGGACAGAACAGATGATAAAGACGGTCTTGAAGACGGTTTTAATACACCTGAATTTAATATAAACGGAACTTTAATTGCCAATAATATCTGGCGGAATCTTAGCGCAAGCGGAACAGCGCGTTATCAAAACAATTTTGATTATGTCTCCTTTTTAGTATCGGGAACTGTTCCTGCTTATTGGTCGATGGACGCTCAAATTAATTACTATTTTCAAAAATCGGGAATTACAACAAAAATAGGCGCAACTAATATTTTTAATAAATCTTATACCTCGATTCTTGGTGGTCCATCAATTGGTGGATTGTATTATTTGTCTTTGGTTTGGGAAACTAAAAAAATTTAAATTTTAAGGTTCTGAGATACTAGGTTCTAAGGTGCTAAGTTTTTTTTCACTCTCATAAAAAACAATTAGAAATGTAGCTATTAAAAAACATGGTCAACGGTTTCAAGCGTTGGAGACGCACGAACAATCAAACCAACTTTGCGACTTCGCGACTTTGCGCGATTAAATAAAACAGCTCTGCGAACTTTGCGTAAATCGTTGCGATCTTTGCGGTTAAATCGGCTTGCAATATTTTTAATTCTTGATTTATTAAATCCTGAATCGTATCTTTATTGTACAAAAGTTAAAACTTTGGTCGTTATTAACTTTAAATAAAGAAATTCTTTATTATTTTTACCACATAATTTAAGCATACTATGAGTTCGAACTTTGATAAATTTCAAAAGCGCAGGTTAATTTCCTCTTATTTTTCGGTTGTATTAAGTGTATTTCTGGTATTATTCCTTTTAGGAGTACTGGGATTATTTATTATCAATTCTAAAAAACTGGCAAATGATTTTAAGGAGAAAATCGCCATGACAGTTTTCTTAAAAAATGAAGCGACTGATAGTGTAGTAAAAGCTTTAAATACCGAATTGAAAAAAGCTCCGTATGCAAGATCATTTGTATATGTAACCAAAGAAAAAGCTGCAAAAGAACATACAGATATTATTGGAGAAGATTTCCTGACATTTTTAGGAGAAAATCCTCTTTTGAATTCATATGATATTCATTTAAAAGCTGACTACGTTGAAAGAGACAGCATTACTAAAATTGAAAGCCGTTTGCGCCAAAACACTATGATTGAAGACATTGTTTACGACAAACAACTGGTAAATCTGGTAAACGACAATATCAAAAAAGTAAGTATGTGGATCTTGATTATCAGCGGTTTCCTTGCGATAATTGCAGTTTTATTAATTAATAGTTCATTACGTTTATCAATACATTCAAACCGTTTCATTATTAAAACAATGCAAATGGTTGGTGCTACAAAATCGTTTATCCGTAAACCATTTGTAATGCGTAGCGTAAAATTAGGAATGCTAGGTTCAGGATTGGCTATAATCGCTTTAATTGCAGTTTTAATGTATGTTGAAACTAATTTCCCTGGATTAGGAATTCTAGAAGACAAAGCACTTATCGGATTGGTTTTGCTAGGTGTTTTTGGCTTAGGAATTTTAATTACCTGGGTAAGTACACACTTTGCAACACAACGTTTCCTGAATTTAAGGACAGACGATTTATATTAATTTTAGATTTCTGACTTTAGATTTAGATTTTTAAAATAAAAATGCCTTGAACTTCGCTAAGACTGACAAAAAAATAACAATGAAAAACAATAGTAGTAACATTAAGGAAGAGCAACAAATTCAAAAAAATCAAGAATTTCTTTTTGACGGTATTAACTATAAAATCCTGTTAATAGGAATTGCAGTTATTGCCTTAGGATTTATTTTAATGTCTGGCGGAGGAAGTGATAATCCAAATGTATTTAATGAAGACGTTTTTAGCTTTAGACGTATTCGTTTAGCTCCAACAACTGTTTTAATTGGTTTTGGAATCACGATTTATTCTATTTTCAAAAAATCTAAATAGACTTTTTTTTAGACTTCTTAGATTTCTTAGATCTTTAGATTATTAGATTAATCTTTAATGAAAATCTAAGAAGTCTAAGAAAGTCTGACAATCTAATAATATAATAAATGAATACATTACAAGCTATCGTTCTTGCCATTATTGAAGGAATTACAGAGTTTTTACCTGTTTCTTCAACTGGTCACATGATTATTGCCTCTTCTTTTTTTGGCATTGCACACGACGATTTTACTAAACTTTTTACGATTGTTATTCAGCTTGGCGCGATACTTTCTGTAGTTGTTTTATACTTCAAACGCTTTTTTCAAACACTTGATTTTTACTTTAAACTTTTGGTTGCGTTTATTCCGGCTGTTGTTTTGGGTTTATTGTTAAGTGACTTTATTGATGGTTTATTAGAAAACCCTGTTACTGTTGCGGTTTCACTTTTAATTGGAGGTTTAATTTTACTAAAAGTAGACGAATGGTTCAACAATCCAAATGCAGTAGAAACTTCTCAGGAAATAACTTATTTGCAGGCTTTTAAAATTGGATTATTTCAATGTATCGCCATGATTCCCGGAGTTTCAAGAAGTGGTGCAAGTATTGTGGGCGGAATGTCTCAAAAATTATCAAGAACGACAGCTGCTGAGTTTTCATTCTTTTTGGCTGTACCAACAATGTTTGGCGCAACAGCAAAAAAATGTTACGATTATTACAAAGCAGGATTCGAATTATCGCACGATCAGGTTAATATGCTGATAATAGGAAATATTGTTGCTTTTGTAGTAGCACTTTTGGCTATTAAAACTTTCATTGGGTTTTTAACTAAAAATGGTTTTAAAGTTTTTGGTTATTACCGAATTATCGCCGGAATCATTTTATTGCTGATTCACTTTTTCATTCATCCCCTTACAATTTTATAATGACAACTGAAGAATATTTAGACGGACAAGTTTTATTGATTGATAAACCTTTAAAATGGAGTTCGTTTCAAGCTGTCAATAAATTAAAATACCTTTTAATAAACAAAATCGGGCTTCCGAAAAAATTTAAAATTGGCCACGCCGGAACTTTAGATCCTTTGGCAACCGGATTATTATTAATTTGTACCGGAAAATTTACCAAAAGAATATCTGAACTTCAGGGTCAGGCAAAAGAATATACGGGAACTTTTTATATAGGAGCCACTACTCCATCGTATGATTTAGAAACTGAAATCGACGAAACTTTCCCTACGTCTCACATTGATGAAGCTTTAATTCATGAAACGGTAAAACAGTTTCTTGGCGAAATTGATCAGAAGCCACCCATTTTTTCGGCTATTAAAAAAGATGGTGTTCGTTTGTACGAACATGCGCGTGCCGGCGAAACGGTAGAAATTGCGAGTCGAAAAACTACTATTCACGAATTTGAAATTACGAGAATTGCACTGCCTGAAATTGATTTTAGAGTGGTTTGCAGTAAAGGAACTTATATCCGCTCATTGGCTTTTGATTTTGGAAAAGCAATGAATTCAGGATCGCATTTAACCGTTTTACGCCGCACTAAAATTGGCGATTATGATGTAAGAAATGCGATTGATATTACTTTATTCGAAGAAAGCCTGGAATTGAAATAAAAGTCTGGAATTGGAATAAAATGAAAAAAGCACATTACAAAATCGTGCTGATGCTGTAATGTGCCTGCTTCTCATTAATTGTTTTATTGGAATTAATAATGTGGTACATTTTTTCCGTCAAACAATAATCTTGAAAAAAAATCATAAAAATTTTCGAATAACTTTTTCATAATAGTGTGTTTTTAATTGTTAAGTATTAAATAGACACCAATAAAGAGTAAATCAAAAAAATAAATAATAGAAGTGGGTTATATTACTATAGCAAGATACAAAAAATTCAAATTAAAAAAAACATTTTAAGATTTTTTTAGAATTTAAAATATTTACGCTCAGCGCATTAACCAAATTACAATCTATTATACTTGATATTTTCCATAATTTGGGTTAATTCTTCCTGCACAGAAATCCCTTTATCTGCTAAGTACCACAACTGCAAATCGGTTTTTATTTTGTCGTCAATAACGCCAAATTCCTTTTTATAATTTGCTAATAATTCTGTTGCTCCTTTTGGCCTCGGTCCCCAATCTGTACGTACAATTCCGGCCTCTTTACAAATAACAATTAATTTCGGAATTGCTTTTCCGCCATTTGTAAGATACTGGCTCATTAATTCATCATTATCATCTCTCAAAACAATTTTTAAATCAATTCTTTTATCAGATGCCAAAGCCATTTTATTTAGTATTGGCAAAATTTGCGCTGCATCGCCACACCAGCCTTCAGAAATTACCAGCCAGATATAATGGTTGTTTAAGTTTTGTAATTTAAAAATAACATCTTCAGAAATTTTGATCGTTTTTTCCAGTCGGTTCATTCTGGCTTCATTCAAACTGGTATAATGCGTGAGACTTTCGGATTGATTTTCACCTGTTGATTTTCCTTCAGATAATAAATCGGTAACTAATTTTCGGTATTCAGTATAAGAATAACTATTGAATAACGCTTTGGCTACAATACTTTTCATATATGTTTCGTTTTGGTACGATAAAAATACAACTTTTAAAAAGATACTATAATGACTTTTATCACATGCAGATAAAATAAATCGTAAAAATCTTTATAAATTTAATCTTATTAAGAACAAGTATTTTTTTTAAAACATTATTTTTAAAAATCAGAATATGTCTATATTTGCACAAATTAACGCAACAACACATGAAATATAAAAGAATTCTTCTAAAACTAAGTGGTGAAGCCTTGATGGGTGATTTACAATACGGAATTGACCCAAAAAGACTAGCCGAATATGCTGAAGAGATTAAGCAAATTCACGATAAAGGAGTAGAAATTGCTATTGTTATAGGAGGAGGAAATATTTTTAGAGGCGTTGCAGGAGCAAGTGCCGGTATGGATAGAGTACAAGGCGATTATATGGGAATGCTTGCTACTGTTATTAATGGAATGGCTTTGCAGGGATCTCTTGAAGATAGGGGAATGAAAACACGTTTGCAGACTGCCCTGAAAATGGAATCTATTGCAGAACCTTACATTAAAAGAAGAGCAGACCGTCATCTTGAAAAAGGAAGAATTGTAATTTTTGGAGCCGGAACCGGAAATCCGTATTTTACAACTGATACTGCTGCTGTTTTACGCGGAATTGAAATTAATGCAGATGTTATTTTAAAAGGAACCCGTGTTGATGGAGTTTACGATTCTGATCCGGAGAAAAATGCGTCGGCAGTGAAATATGATACAATTTCATTTGATGATGTTTTGAAAAAAGGATTAAACGTAATGGATACAACAGCTTTTACCTTAAGCCAGGAAAACAAATTGCCAATTGTTGTTTTTGACATGAACAAAATTGGAAACTTATTGAAAATCTGCGAAGGCGAAAATATTGGAACTGTAGTAAGTATTTAAACCTTTTAGATTTCAGATTATTAAATTTTAAATCCTGATAATCTTTTTAAATTAACAAACAAAAAACATATTACTTAGTAAATTAGACGACGCCGTTTTAGAAATCTAAAATCTAATTGTCTAAAAATCTAAAAATCTAAAAAAATGAGTGAAGAAATAGATTTTATTTTAGAAAGTACTGAAGAATCAATGAACGGTTCGATAGCGCATTTAGAAAAAGAATTCTTAAACATTCGTGCCGGGAAAGCTTCTCCGGCAATGTTAGGAAGCGTTTTTGTAGATTATTACGGATCTGCAACACCACTTTCACAAGTGTCAAAAATAAGTGTTCCTGACGCCAGAACGATTACGTTGCAGCCTTTTGAAAAAAACATGCTGCAAACGATCGAAAAAGCTATTATGATTGCTAATATTGGTTTCAACCCAATGAACAATGGCGACATGATAATCATCAGCGTTCCGCCATTGACAGAAGAGCGTCGTCGAGATTTAGCAAAACAGGCAAAATCAGAAGCTGAAGATGCAAAAATTGGTGTGCGTAATGTGCGTAAAGATGCAAACTCTGATATTAAGAAATTAGAGAAAGAAGGAACTTCAGAAGATGTTTGCAAGTCTGCAGAAGAAGAAGTTCAGAACTTAACAAATGCTTATATCAAAAAAATTGACGAATTACTGGTTGCCAAAGAGGCAGAAATAATGAAAGTTTAATTTTTATTGAATACAAATTAAAAATCCGTTTAGTAAATTTACTAGACGGATTTTTTTATTCCTATTTTTGCATACCAAAATTAGAATGTTTTCGTTTTGAAACTATAATCCTCTGTATGAAGCTATTTTGTTTATTGACTTTGTTTTTCACGCTTACTATTCAGGCGCAATTTCAAATAAACGGAATTGTGAGCGACTCAAAAAACAAACCGCTTCCTTTTGCCACCATTACTACAGCAGATAATAACAATACAATTACAGATGTTGACGGGAAATTCATCGTTACATCTTTAACGGATATTTCCTCATTTACAGTTTCTTATATTGGTTTTCAAACCAAAACTATCGCTGTTTTAAATAACAAAAAATTTTACACAGTTTTACTTTCTGATAAAACAGATAATTTAAAAGAAGTTATAATTTCGAATGAAAATCCGGCATTGGCCATTCTACGAAAAGTAATTGCAAATAAAAACAGTAATAATCCACAAAAAAAGCTGAATAGTTTTGACTACAAAACATATAACAGACTTATTGTAACTGCAAATCCCGATTCGATTGACGGAAGAATTGACTCATCGGCAGCCTATAAGGACTTCAATAAAAAAGAAATAAACATTGATTCATCTGATTACAAGTTTAAGGAAATAATCAGCAGACAGCATTTATTTCAAACCGAAAAGGTATCGCAATATCAATTTGGGAGCAATAAATTAAAAGAAACGGTTTTAGGCTCTAAAATGGCCGGTTTTAAGCAGCCTGTTTATGAAATTATCGCTTTTAATTTGCAGTCAATCTCTATTTATGATTCTAAATATGAATTACTTGAGACCAAACATGAGAGTCCAATTTCAAACAGTGCTCTTGCTGATTACAACTACAAACTTCTTGATACTGTAGCAATCAAAGGCCGAAACACTTATATGGTTTACTTTAAGAACAAAAAAAGAAAATCAAACGCACTTGAAGGAGTTTTGTATATCGATCAGGAAAACTATGCTGTCGCAAAGGCTGTAATGCGAATAAAAGCGGTTCTGGATATTAGCGGCATTCATGAATTTGAATATGTTCCGAGTGAAAAAATATGGATTCAGAGTAATACAACTTTCAAAATCGTAAAAGGAAAAAACGACGAGGATATTAAAATTTTAGGCGGGACCATTCAGTTTGATGCAGATGCAGAAGAAGACTTTGAACCTCGAAAAAAAGTAGCTTCAGATTTTACCTATTTAATTTCCGAAAGCAACAATTTTGATTTTCATTATAACACTAATTCGCCAATAAAAAATCCGTCGCTTTATATTGAAATTAAAGACGATGCCCACAAACAGCCTGAAACGTTCTGGAATCAATACAGAAAAGACAGTCTTGACTTAAAAGGGCAAAAAACATATCAATTACTAGACAGTCTTTCGATCAATAAAAGAATAGAAAAACGACTGGGATTAGGCCGAAAAATTATTAACGGCTACTTCCCTATTGGACCGGTTGATTTAGATTTAAAAAAGATAATCAGTTTTAACAATTACGAAGGTTTTCGCTTAGGCCTTGGCGGAATTACAAACGATAAATTTTCTAAAAACTTTAGAATTGAAGGATATACAGCTTACGGAACAAAAGACGGAGTGCTTAAATACAGTTTAGGTGCCGGTGTTTTATTGGATAAAAACACAAATACCTGGATTAACGGATATTATACTGATGATGTTCGGGAAATTGCAAGTACTGTTTTTGCAGTGGATAAACGCGTTTTTAAAATTTACGATCCTCGGCCAATTAACATTAGTACATTTTATCACTATACGAGTTGGAAAGCCAATCTGCAAACTAAAATAATTCCAAAAACAGAAGCTGTTTTAGAATTATCAAGAAATGATATTGAACCAAAGTTTGATTATCTGTACAACTTAAACGGAAAACTGTACTCTAGTTACATCATGACAACCGCTATGCTGTCGATTGTTTGGGCACCTTTTAGTGACTTTATGCAAACACCAACCGGCAGAACAGAATCTGATAAAAGGTTTCCGAGATTTACGTTTCAATATACACAATCATTACCGGATGTTTTAGGAAACGATTTTACTTTTGGTAAAATTGATTTCAAAACCGAATATGAAAAGAAATACCTCAATGGCCAAAAAACGAGTTTACTTTTGCAGGGAGGTTATGCAATAGGCGATGTGCCAATTACGCATTTGTACAATACAGCACCAAACAACTTAACGAAAGAAACTATTGTACAACGTATTACTTTTGCCGGAAGAAACAGTTTTGAAACGATGTATTTTAATGAGTTTTTCTCGAGCCAATATATTATGTTTCAGGCAAAACATGGTTTTGACCGAATTAAAATACTTCGAAAAGTGCGTCCGTCGTTAGTTTTAGTAACCAGAATGGCATGGGGAAATATGGAACATCCTGAGCAACATGTTGGTCCAAGTTACAAGACTTTAAACAAAGGTTTTTTTGAATCGGGTATTGAATTAAACAGAATTTACAAAGGCTTTGGTTTAGGTGGTTTTTACCGTTACGGACCAAATCAATTGTTAAGGTTTGAAGATAATGTTGCTGTTAAGATTTCGTATGTTTTGGATTTGGGGCTGTGAAATTAAATTCCAACGCCAGCTTGCCATTGCGAGCAACGAAGCAACCGCACTAACAAGAAGACAAAGTTTGATTTAGCAAGTGAGATTGCTTCGTTCCTCGCAAAGACAAAAAAAAGCGAACAAAACAAAATCCCAAACTCCAATCATAAAATTGGAATTTGGGATTTTTTATTTAGAATTTCCTTTGTGTTATGGTTTCAAAATCAAAACAGATGGCGTATTATTTAACCATGTACTTTGAGATTCAATTAGTTTTTTCCAACTGTCTAAACTAATAATCATTAAGTTTTGGGTTTCTAAAAACTCTTTTTTAATCGTTCTGTCGTGCATAATCATTATATGATTTGGCGCAATTTGTTCAATAGATCGAATACTTTCCTGAATATCCCTCGTGTTTTTTACTTCGCCGCTGGCATCCAGAACTGTAATTTGCGAACCATTATTATTGATTAATTTCTTAGCATAATCAATTAAAAATGAATCTTCCTGACTAAAAATCGGCATAAAGATCTGATTGACTTCTTCTAATTCTTTATCAATAAAAATTCCGACCGGCATTTTGCTTTTTGCAATAATATGACGTGTTCTTTCGTCAAAAGGAGAATTTTCAAATAAACCTTCTTTTCCGGTAAATTTATCAATTAAACGGTCCGGATTTACGATTCGTGTAGTGAATCCAAGAATCTTTCCTAGTAAAGTTCCGTCAAAAATAGACTGTCCTAAGCCAACTAATAATAAGTCGTAGTCGCCCTGATTTGCAGTGTCAATAATTTCTGTATCTATATCATTGGTTACCTTAAAAACACTCACCATATTTTGATTCAGATTTTCTGCCTCCTGAATAACAGGAACCAACATTTTACGTTCGTGATCTTTTACATCAAAAGAATGCACTTCAGTACTTAAGGATAAATGCATCGCCGTTACGATCGAATTATCTCCCTGTTTTTTAACTAAACTATTGGCAATTTTCAAAAGTTTTTTCCCTCTTTCAGGAGTCGCAAACGACAGTAGAATTTTGTATTTGCTTTTATTTCCAATTTCCTGCGGGATAGCCGTAACTTTATCCTTAAATATAAAACCTATAAAATCCAGTGCGGGTCCGGTCATAAAAGTGGTAACCAAAGCCATAATAACCATCATGGTAAAAATTTCTGTAGAAAGAACACCTAAATCATACCCAATATTTAAAACAACAAGTTCCATTAAACCGCGCGTATTCATTAAAGCTCCAATGGCTAAACTGTCTTTCCAGTTCTGGCCTACGAATTTCGCAGCCAAAGCACTTCCAAAAAATTTCCCAATAACGGCTACGGCAATAATTACCGCGGTCACTTTCCATAAATAAGGATCATTCAATAATCCAATTTGTGTACGTAAACCTGTAAATACAAAGAATAATGGTAATAAAACAATGATAGAAACATCTTCGACTTTTTCTATAAATATGTTTCTGAATTTATTATTTTCAGGCATAATAGCTCCTGCTAAAAACGCTCCGAATAAAGCATGAATTCCAATTAATTCTGATGCATAAGAAGAAAACAAAAGTGTTATAAAAAAGATTGCTACGACAGGCTTGTTCAAACTTTCACGTGTCGAATTTAAATCTCCCACACGTTTTAAGAACGGACGAACTATTTTTAGCATTACAATTACGTACAAAATTGCTAAACCAATTACGTATAAAGCACTGGTAAACGAACCTGCTTTTACAATGGCAATTACAACTGCCAGAATACACCAGGCGGTAATATCATCGGCAGCAGCACAAGTTATCGCAATCGTTCCCAATTTTGTTTTTTGCATGCCGCGTTCCTGAACAATTCGGGCCAAAACCGGAAAAGCAGTAATACTCATTGCGATACCCATAAACAAACCGAAAGAAGAAAACTCAACTCCCTCTGGCGCAAAAGTTCCATAAATGAAATAAGCAAAAGTTAATCCCAATGCAAACGGAATTACAATACTGGCATGGCTAATAACTACAGATTCGTGTGCTTTATTTTTAAGCACTTTCAAATCCAGCTCCATCCCAATAACGAACATAAATAATATCAAACCAATCTGACTTAGGAATTGTAAATTACCTAATGATTCTTTTGGAAATAAAGCGGCTGAAAATTCCGGAAAATACATTCCCACCAAAGACGGCCCTAAAACAATTCCGGCAATCATTTCGCCAATTACAGATGGCTGACCTATTTTTCTGAAAACCCATCCAAATAAACGTGCAACTAAAATAATAGTAACAATTTGTGCCAATAAAATAGCTAAGGGATGCTGCAGGTTGTCAACCATCGAATTTAAAAAATCATTCCAATGATTGCTTTCAATTTTTTTCTTTATAATGTTGCGCCCTACTTCAAGCGCGGCTCCTTTTGAGATTACCCAATATATTAAAGCACCAAAACCTCCAATAATTGTTACGTAAAACAAAGAATTTTTTATGTTATTCATAACTTATTTATTTATTAATTGCCGCAAATATCAGAACTGATCCTCAAGTGAAGAAGTAAATTTAAAGCTAATTTTCAATGTATGTAATAAGACTGAAAAACTTTGTAATAAGTTATAATTTCACCTTTTTTAAAAAGTCCGAACGATAGGTTTCACTTAAAATTAAAGTGCTGTTTTTGTCATTTTTTTCTAAATGGTGCAGTACAATTTCGTTATGATTAAAAAATTTAATTGCTTTTACGGCTACGATTTCTTTTTTATTGATGCGGCAAAAATCAGCTTCGGGCAATTCGCTTAAAAGTGTATCAAATTTTACATTTTTCAAATTGAGGAAACTTCCGTCAGCTAAAAGAACCGTTTTGTCACGGCTATCCGTTACAGCAGTTTTGATATACTCAATTTGGTTAAAGTATAGTAATGTTTTTCCTTTATCCGTATTTAACTGCATAAATTTTTTGGCAGTTTCAGGTTTGTGAAATCGTTCAAAAGCTTTTGAGATTGCTTTTTGAAGCCGTTCTAATTTTACCGGTTTTGTAATATAATCAACGGCATCAATATTAAATGCGTCTGCAGCATATTCCTTATAAGCGGTACAAAAAATCACTAATTTATCCTGAATCATTTCGGCGAGATGCAAACCGTTGATTCCGGGCATTTCGATATCTGAGATTAACAAATCAAAATCGAGATTCGGAATTTCGGCAAGAAGTTTCTCCGGATTATTAAACGTTTTTACAATCTCTACTTCGGGAATTTGTTCACAAAGCATTTTCAGGTACGTTAATCCCGGTAACTCATCGTCCAGTAGTAAGCATTTCAGTTTTGTATTCAAGTAAGTCTATTTTTAAATGAGCTATGTAAATATCGTTTTCAATAAATTTCTCAAGCTTAAAATTGTTTTTATAAATAATTCGAAGGCGATGTTCTAAAGTATTATGACCAAAACCGCTGCGTTCTTTTTTTAATACTTTTTTATCTGAAATTTTATTCGAAACCGTCATAAAAAAAGCATTGTCCTTAAACTCAAAAACTACCGAAATAAAAGCATCAGCACTTTGCAGATCAGCATGTTTAAAAGCATTTTCAATTAAATCAATCGAAATTAACGGCGCCAGTAAAGGCTGTTCGTATAATTTGTCATCCTCATTGATATTGGTTTTTATCTTCAATTCAAAAAGCGGACTAATTTTTATCTTATTGATTTCGATTAAATTCAGTGCAAAATCAATTTCTTCTTTTGCCGTGACAAATTTCTTTTTGCTTTCGTAAAGAATATAGTCCAGAACATTGGCCAATTTATCTAATGCAAAATAAGTTTGATAGGCATGCGACTGAATTGAATTCAAAATGTTCTTAAACAAATGCGGATTTAATTTTGACTCCAAAGTTTCTAACTGCAAGTCATTCACTTTTCTTTCCAAAGCATAAAAACTTTCCTCGGCATCATCTTTTGATTTTTTAGCCTGCATTAATTGGTACACCATAAAACAAATGATGATGACCAGCAATAAAATTATGGCTAGAAAAGTAAAAGTTATGGTATTGTTTTCTTGCATTCTATTCAAAGTTTTTTTGCCACGAATTTCGCGAATTTTCACAAATTAAATAGTCTGCGAAATCAACTTGCTATTTTTCGCCATAGATTAAAATGATTTTAAGATTTTTAGTGTAAAATCTTTGGCATATTTTTTTAATAATTTGATAAAAAACCGATCTGTTTAAATCCGTTTCATCCGCGTCATCCGCGTCATCCGCGTTCCAAATTTTAATGACTAGAAACAAACTTCAAACCGATAATTGAAGCAATCAAAGTCGAAAGAAAAAATATTCTCCAGAAAGTTGCCGGTTCTTTAAAAATCAAAATTCCAACCAAAACAGTTCCTACCGCTCCAATTCCTGTCCAGACTGCATACGCAGTTCCAATTGGTAAAACCTGAGTTGCTTTATACAATAAAATCATACTGATCGAAAGGCATACAAAAAACCCAACCATCCAGTAAGTTGAGATAATTCCTGTTGTTTCTTTAGCTTTTCCCAGACATGATGCAAATCCTACTTCAAATAGTCCGGCAATAATCAATAAAATCCAGTTCATTTTCTTTCATTTTAAATTAAGTGCAAAGATGAGAAAACCTAGCGATTAAACAGCAGAAGGAAAGAAAATTATCACAAACCTGAAACTTACTTATTAGTGTTAACATTAAGTAAAATACAATCTATAATTGATGATTTTGAGCACTTTTCACTACATTTGCATCCATTTTTAAAGAATTTATGAAAAACGCTATTCAAGTTGGATTTTGGGAAAAATTGGCCCGAATCATACTTAAAAACAGAATAACCATTTTAGTTGTCCTTTTTGTTTTAACAATTTTCCTTGGCTACCAATGGAAAAACCTTTCTATGACTTACACTGAAGCAAACCTGCTTCCTAAGGATCATATTGCCAATAAACAATATCAAAAATTTCTGGACAAGTTTGGTGAAGAGGGAAATTTGGTTGTTATTGGTTTTAAAGATCCTAAATTTTTTACACCAAAAAATTACGCTGCCTGGAATGAATTAATGACCGGCTTGAAAAGGTCTAAAGAGGTTGATTTGGTTGTTTCCTTAAATGATTTAAAAAAGCTTGAAAAAGATACGGTTAACGAAAAATTTGTTTTAACTTCGTTTATAGACCAAAGTAAAGCGCAGGATCCTGCTTATTTAAAAAGCGTTCAGTATGATCTGTTTCATAATTTGCCTTTTTATGAAGGACTTTTATTTAATAAAGAAAGTGGTAGTGTTAGATCTGCCATTTATATTAATAAAAAACTGGTCAATACTGCAGAAAGAAAAACCTTTATACTTGAAAATTTAGTTCCGAAAATCGATAAATTCGAAAAAACAACCGGCATTGATCTTAAAGTTTCAGGAATGCCGTACATCAGAACGATTAATGCCGCGGATATGAAAGGCGAAATCGGACTGTTTATCGGGGCGTCTCTATTGACTGTTTCTTTAATTTTCTTTTTCTTTTTCCGTTCGTTCAGAGCCACTTTTATTTCGATTTGTATTTTAATTGTCGGAGTAACATGGTCATTTGGTACCCTTGGATTATTGGGTTATAAAATCACGATTTTAACAGCCATTATTCCGCCACTGATTATCGTAATTGGTATTACAAACTGTATTTTCCTGATTAATAAATACCAGCAGGAAATTAAATTGCATAATAATCAGGCAAAGGCGTTACAACGTGTTATTTCAAAAATCGGATCTTCGACTTTAATGACCAATTTAACAGCTGCCATTGGTTTTGCAACACTTATGATTACCGGTAACGAACTGCTTTTTGAATTTGGACTGGTAACTTCAATAAACGTACTTTCTGTCTATACATTGACACTTTTTATTGTACCGATTATATACAGTTTTATGCCGTTGCCAAAAGCAAAACACTTATATCATTTAGACAGAACTTACATTTCAACTTTATTGAATGTAGTTGCTAATATCATCAAAAGTAAAAAGACGATTGTTTACATTATTTATGTGATACTTTTTGCTATTAGTGTCAATGGTTTAAGACAAATGAAAGTTTCAGGAAGTTTAATTGGTGAAATGCCAAAAAGCGCTTCTTTCTTTAAAGATATTTTATTTTACGAAAAAGAATTTAACGGAGTAATGCCGTTGGAAATCATGATTGACACCAAAAAGAAAAAAGGTGTTATGAAAGCGTCTACTATCCGTAAAATGGATGAATTGCAAAATACAATTGAAGAAATTCCTGAATTGGCAAAACCGGTTTCGATCGTAAACCTGGTTAAATACTCAAAACAGGCTTTCTATAATGGGAAACCGGAATATTACCAATTGCCAAATTCGCAAGAGCAGACTTTTATTTTGGGTTATGCAAAAAACGCTACCAAAAACAGCAAAGAGAATTTAATGAAAGCTTATGTGGATTCGACTGGACAATATGCCCGAATTACGACTTTTATGAAAGATATCGGAACGGATGAAATGGCAAAAGTGGAGCAGAAATTACACAAAAAAATTGATGAAATTTTCCCTAAAGATCGTTTTGAAGTTACCGTTACAGGTAAAGCATTGGTTTTTCAGAAAGGAACAACCTATTTGGCCCACAACTTAATTGAATCATTACTTTTTGCAATTTTGACTATTGCGGTTCTGATGCTGTATTTGTTCCGTTCATTCAAAATGGTAATGGCTTCCTTGATTACAAATATTTTACCGCTTTGTATCACATCCGGATTAATGGGCTACTTCGGAATTCCGTTAAAACCGTCTACCATTTTAGTATTTAGCATCGCCTTCGGTATATCGGTAGATAATGCGATTCAGTTTATGGCAAAATACAAACATGATCTTATTCAAAACCGCGGAAAAGTTAAGAAATCTGTTTTTAGTGCTCTAAGAGAAACGGGAGTAAGTACTTTTTATACTTCTATCGTTTTGATCTTAGGTTTTGCCACTTTTACGTTATCAAGTTTTAGCGGAACTATTGCATTGGGAGGATTAATTTCTTGTACTTTGGTTTTTGCAATGTTTGCAAATTTGGTTGTATTGCCTTCTCTGGTTTTGACTTTTGAAAAGAAAAAGACTAAGAAAGAAGAATTGGAGAATTTGGAGAAATAATTTTTCTTTATCTAAATAAAGTATTCGCCACGAATTCACGAATTAATTTAAAAACAAATCTTAATAATTCGAGAATTCGTGGCTTATAAATTACACTAATACTCGCCATAGCAACAAAATAAAAGAAAAATTGGTTCTTATAAAGCCGAGTGCCCTAGCCCTGATAGGAGCGGTATCCTTTTTCTTGCTCCTTTAGCAAGAAAAAGATATAGCGGATAGCAGGAAACAGCTTCAAAAATTAATTATTATCCTTTATATTTGCAATTCGATATAAAACACTGATTTTATTTTAATCTAAAATCAGCAATCTATAAATCTAAAATTAAAATGAGACACACAAAGGTTAAAGACTTATTAAACAGTACTACGACGCTTCAGGAGGTTAATGCAAAAGGATGGGTGAGAACTTTTAGAAATAATCAGTTCATCGCGCTTAATGACGGTTCTACCATTAATAATATACAATGTGTTGTTGATTTTGAAAATACACCGGAAGAAACTTTAAAAAGAATCACAACCGGAGCTGCGGTTTCTGTAATTGGAACTTTGGTGGAAAGCAAAGGTGCGGGCCAGAAATATGAAATTCAGGTTACAAAACTTGAGATCCTTGGAGATTCTGATGCTGAGAAATTCCCAATGCAGCCTAAAAAACACTCTTTGGAATTTTTACGTGAAAATGCACATTTACGTGTACGTACAAATGCTTTTGGAGCGATTATGCGTGTTCGTTCTGTGTTATCTTATGCTGTTCATAGTTATTTTCAGCAAAAAGGTTTTGTGTATGTAAATACGCCAATTATTACCGGAGCAGATGCAGAAGGTGCCGGAGAAATGTTTCAGGTAACTTCTTTGCCTTTGGATAATTTACCAAAAACAGAAGAAGGAAACATTGATTTCAAAAAAGATTTCTTTGGAAAACACACAAACTTAACAGTTTCGGGGCAATTAGAAGGTGAGACTTTTGCAATGGCTTTGGGGCAGATTTACACTTTTGGACCAACTTTTAGAGCAGAAAATTCAAACACTTCCCGTCACCTGGCAGAGTTTTGGATGATCGAACCGGAAGTTGCTTTCAATGACCTTGACGACAACATGGACTTGGCTGAAGATTTTATTCAGTATGTAATTAAATATGCTTTAGACAACTGTGGAGATGATTTGAAATTTTTAGAAGGAAGACTTTTAGAAGAAGAGAAACAAAAACCACAAGCTGAAAGAAGTGAAATGCCTTTGTTAGAGAAATTGAATTTTGTTCTGGAGAATAACTTCAAACGCGTTTCTTATACGGAAGCAATTGACATTTTAAGAGATTCAACTCCAAACAAAAAGAAAAAATTCCAGTATATCATCGAAGAATGGGGAGCAGATCTACAATCAGAACATGAACGTTATTTAGTAGAAAAACACTTTAAATGTCCCGTAATTTTATACGATTACCCGGCAAACATCAAAGCGTTTTATATGCGTTTAAATGACAACACAGAACCTGGAAGAGAAACTGTTCGTGCCATGGACATCCTTTTCCCTGGAATTGGAGAAATTGTTGGTGGCTCTGAAAGAGAAGAGCGTTACGATGTTTTGGTGGAGAAAATGAAAGCCTTAGATATCGATGAAGAAGAATTATACTGGTATTTAGACACTAGAAGATTCGGCTCTGCAACTCACGCCGGTTTTGGTTTAGGATTTGAGCGTTTGGTATTGTTTGTAACAGGTATGACAAACATTAGAGACGTAATTCCTTTCCCGAGAACTCCAGGAAACGCGGAATTCTAGGAAACGGAATTTGCCACTAAGGCACAAAGACACTAAGTTTTATTTTTAAACACTGCTAAAAGACTCAAAAAAAATTAAAATAATACCACGAAGACATAAATTCAAAAAGTATTATTTATCTTTTTTTGAGGACTTGAGACTTAAAAAAATAAATCTTTGCGCCTTAGCGTCTTCGTGGCAAAACCAAATATTATGCTCTCTGAAAGAACGGAAGAAATTGGAAAAATAGTAGTAAACTCAGCATTTAAGGTTCATAAACAACTTGGACCAGGATTATTAGAAAGAGTTTATGAAGTTTGTTTGGCTCATGAAATTACAAAAGCAGGTCTTGATGTAAAACGACAAGTTGATATTCCGATTTTTTTATGATGGAATTGAATTTGAAGAAGGATTAAGATTAGATTTGCTAATTGAGGATTCTATAATTATAGAAATAAAAGCAGTTGAACAAATAAATCCAGTTTGGGAAGCACAAATTATAAGTCAATTAAAATTGCTAAATAAAGATTTAGGTTTTTTAATTAATTTCAATGTACCACTAATTAAAAGTGGCATTAGAAGATTTATAAATACGAAAAGAGTATTTTAAAAAATTTCAAGTAAAAGCCTTTGAGGCAATTAAAAAATAAAAAACTTTGCGCCTTCGCGTCTTAGTGGCTAAAAAAATTAGTGCCTTATTATGCTAAAGCAATTTTTAAATTTAAAATTATCACAAAAATTATCTCCACAGCAAATTCAGCTGATGAAGTTAATTCAATTGCCTACGCAAGCTTTTGAGCAACGTTTATTAGAAGAAATGAACGAAAATCCGGCTTTGGAAGCTGGAAAAGAAGATGAATACGAAGCCGATGAATTTGCAAATGAAGAATATGACGATTATGATGATGCAGAATCAGACAGAATCGAAGCAGACGACATTAACATTGACGAATATCTAAGCGACGACGATACGCCTGATTACAAAACTCAGGTAAACAATTACAGCGAAGACGAAGAACGCGAGACGCCTTTTGCGTCGCCAATCAGTTTTCACCAGGATTTAATCAATCAGCTGAATACTTTTATTCTGAACGATGAGGAACGCGAAATCGCTGAATTCTTAGTTGGAAGTATTGACGACATGGGTTACATCCGCAGAAGCGTTGCCGATATGGTAGACGATATGGCTTTTACGCAAGGTATTTATACCGATGAAGTAATGGTTGAAAAAATGTTGCATGTCATACACGAATTAGAACCTTCGGGAGTTGGGGCACGTGATTTGCAAGAATGTTTGTTATTGCAGTTAAAGCACAAAACACCAACTGAATACGTTGATTTAGCGATTGATATTATCGAAAACCAATTTGACGCTTTTACTAAAAAACATTACGATAAGTTATTACAAAAATATGGGGTTTCGAACGAACAGCTTAAAAAAGCAATTCATGAAATCGAAAGATTAAACCCGAAACCGGGCGGCTCTTTTACCGGAAACAATAAAGTAACCGAGAATGTGGTTCCGGATTTTGCTATTAGAATTATTGAAGGGGAACTTGAACTGACTTTAAATGGAAGAAATGCTCCTTCTCTGCACGTTTCTAAAGATTATCAGGAAATGATGCAGACGTATAAAGATTCTCGTGATAAATCATCGGCTCAAAAAGATGCAGTTCAGTTTATCAAACAAAAACTGGATTCGGCAAAATGGTTTATCGACGCGATCAGGCAGCGTCAGGAAACGCTTTTTGTAAC
>Ga0247806_10000215_pt1 | contig 39696 bp, 40 predicted proteins | sample UWRJL059202B1_FD_179935 | JGI IMG/M metagenome (GOLD analysis project Ga0247806, IMG submission 179935) | Plant litter microbial communities from Arlington Agricultural Research Station in Wisconsin, United States - UWRJ-L059-202B-1 | ecosystem: Environmental > Terrestrial > Plant litter >... | reverse complement strand
CAATCAGTTCGAGCAGATCGTGCTGCGTGCCATCCCGATCGTGGCGCTGATCTCGCTCGTCGTCGGCGCCATCATCACCCAGCAGACTATTTTGCAGCTGAAGAATTTCGGCGCGACGATTTTCGTCGTCGACCTCGCGGCCATCTTGATGTTCCGCGAAATCGGTGTGCTCTTGGCAGCAATCATGGTCGCCGGCCGTTCGGGCTCCGCTATTACCGCCGAAATCGGCGCCATGCGCCTGCGCGAGGAAGTCGACGCGCTCAACGTCATGGGCGTCGATCCCTTCCAGGCCCTGTTCCTGCCCCGCGTCGTGGCGCTGGTGGTCGGCATGCCGCTACTGGCCTTCGTCGGCTCGATGGCCGGTCTCGTCGGCGCAGCGCTGGTTGCCCGCTTTTACGGCGATATCCCCGCCAACGTCTTCATCGATCGCCTGCAGGGCGCGATGAGCGTGCAGAGCGTGCTGGTCGGCATGATCAAGGCGCCGTTCATGGCCTTCCTCGTCGGGCTCCTCGCGTCGGTCGAGGGCCTCAAGGTGCAGGGCTCCTCGGAATCGCTGGGCAAACGCACCACCTCCTCGGTGGTCAAGTCGATCTTCGTGGTCATTGTCGCCGATGGCCTGTTCGCCATCTTCTTTGCCGCGATCGGATTTTAGCCATGCCGGTCGATGCAAACGCCGAACCCGTGTTGAGCGTGCGTGACCTGGTGGTCGATATCGGCCCACGCACTGTCATCAACGGCATGGGTTTCGATCTCAAGCGCGGCGAAATCCTGGGCCTGATCGGCCCGTCCGGCTCGGGCAAATCGGTCACCATGCGCGCCATAGTGCGCCTGATCCCGCATCGCGGCGGCACGATCACGGTGCTCGGCCGCGACTACGGCACGCTCGATGCGCGCGAGCGGGTGCAGACCCAGCGTCGCTGGGGCGTCATGTTCCAGCAGGGCGCGTTGTTTTCCTCGCTGACGGTGCTCGAGAACGTCGAATTCCCGATGCGTGAGCACCTCAACCTGTCCCCGACGCTGCGGCGCGAAATTGCCCGGGTCAAGCTCGACCTCGTCGGCCTGCCGGCCCGTGCCGCTGCGCTCTACCCGTCCGAGCTGTCGGGTGGCATGATCAAGCGCGCAGCACTGGCCCGTGCCCTGGCACTCGATCCGCAAATTCTCTTTCTCGATGAACCCACCGCTGGCCTTGATCCGATCGGCGCCGGCAATTTCGACGAATTGATCGTCACCCTGCGTGACACGCTCGATCTCACCGTGCTTATGGTGACCCACGATCTCGACAGTCTTGCCACGGCTTGCGACCGCATCGTTGCGCTCGCCGACGGCAAGTTGCTGTTGGCCGGCACCATGGCTGAAATGCGGGCAAGCACGCACCCCTGGCTTCGCGAATATTTCCACGGCCCGCGGGCCCACAGCCTCGAAGGTTAGCATGGAAAACAACGCCAATTACGCTTTCGTTGGAGCCCTGGCCACGGCCGTGCTGGTCGCGCTGTTCGGCTTTATCTACTGGTTCGCGGCGCCTGCCAGCCAGGTCGTGCTCAAGCCCTATGAAATCGTCTTTACCGGCACGGTTTCGGGCGTGGCGCGCGGCACCGAGGTGCAGTTCAATGGCATCCGCATCGGCCAGGTGACCCAGGTCGGCCTCGAGCCGGACAATTCCGCCCAGGTCGTGGCCCGGATCGAAGTCGAGACCTCGGCCCCCGTGCGCGCCGATACCAAGGTCGCCACTGGCTTCCAGGGCCTCACCGGCGGCGGCTCGGTGCAATTGACCGGCGGCACACCCGAAGCCGGCGAACCTGCGATCGGCCCTGGCCGCTCGGCTCCGACGCTTTATGCGCAAGTCTCCGATTTCCAGTCGATCCTCGATGGCATGGCCTCGACCATCAATGGCGCTTCGACCGCCGTGGCGCGCATCAATTCGCTGCTCGACGACAACGACGCCCGCATCGATACGACGCTGTCCAACATCGAAACCTTCAGCAACGCCCTCGCCAGCAATGCCGATGGCGTGCAAACTTTCCTCGGTACCGTCTCCGACGTCGGCCAGCAGATCGGTCCCATGGCCGACCAGATCACCCAATTGTCGAGCCGGCTGACCTCGCTGGTTGACGCCGTGCCGCCCGAGCAGATCAGCAAGGTCGTCGCCAACGTCACCCAGTTCTCGGACACGCTGGCCGCCAACACGGCGCAGATCGACACGTTCTTCAATACCACGACGACGCTATCGCAAAACCTCACCGAATTGACCGAAGGGCTGTCCGACAGCGTGGCGGTCATCGATCAGGTGGCGGCCCAGATCGACCCCACCGTCATCGGCCGGGTCATCGACAATGCCGACAAATTCTCGACGGCTTTGGCCAATAGCGCCGACGATATCGATATGCTGACGACCAATCTGACCGCGCTGGTCGATGCCGTGCCCCCGGCGCAGGTGTCCAAGGTCGTCGCCAATGTCGCCAGCTTCACCGATTTCCTCGCCACCAACACCGGCCAGCTGGATACAATACTGCTCAACGCCGGCACGCTCTCGGATAACCTACTGGGCCTGACCGAGGATATTTCCAATAGCCTGGGCGGTGTAGACCGGCTGATCGCCAGCATCGATACGGCGACCGTCAGCCGGGTGGTCAAGAACATCGACAGCTTCACCACATCGCTCGGCTCCAAGTCCGACGATATCGACACCATCGTCGCCAATGCCACCGACGTGTCCGAAGCCCTGACCGGCACTGTGGCCCAGGTCGATGCGATACTCGCCAAGGTCAACGACAGCGTGTCCGGCGCCGACAGCGACGGGCTGTTCGACGACATCGCCAGCGCCGCCCGTTCGGTCCAGACGCTTGCCGATCAGCTAACCGTAAGCACCGGGTCCATTGCCTCGGGGTTGAACGATTTCACCTCTCGCGGGTTGTCGGAATATACCTCGCTGGCCGTCGATGCGCGCGATACCTTGCAGCGCCTTGACCGGGTCGTGCGGAACCTTGAAAACAATCCGCAGGGCCTGATCTTTGGGGGAGAAACCGTCCGTGATTACAACAAGCAGTGACATCCAGCCATGAACCTCGCGCGCCGTACCTTCATGCTTGGTGGCGCTTCGCTGCTGACGCTGGCACTCACCGGCTGCCTCGGCGCCACCGCACCGATCACCTATGATCTGGGCAGTGCCCGTCCCGGTCGCGTCAGCCGGCGCTCCAGCCGCACGGTCGTCATCACTATTCCCAAGACGGTGCAGACCTATGACAGCCAGCGCGTCGTGGTCCGCGACGTCGGCAATGTGTTGAGCTATCTGCCCGAAGCCCAGCTTTCGGATACGCTGCCGCGCCTGGTCCAGACCCGGCTGCTGCAGACCTTCGAGGCCGCCAGCTTCCCCAATATCGGGCGTCCCGACGACCAGCTCCGCGTCGATGTCACGCTGGCAACCGAAATTCGTGCCTTCGATATCGATCTGGCGCAGGGTGGTCTGGCGACCGTGACGGTCAATGCCAAGCTGGTCGACGAGGCCCGCGGCGCCATCTTTGCCAACCAGACCTTCACCGCCAACAGTGCTGGCACCATCGAGCCTGCGGTCGCCGCCATCGCCTCGCTCGATATCGCGCTCCAGAACGTGATGGCGCAGATCCTCGACTGGACCGCCCGCAACGCCTGACCGCCTGGGTTTCATCAGCATACTACCCAGCTTTGCGACATTTCGATAAAATGGGGCCTTGCCTCAAAACTCAGGGTTCTCTATGTCTGCGCGCAGTCGGGGCGTAGCGCAGCTTGGTAGCGCATTTGTCTGGGGGACAAAGGGTCGCAGGTTCAAATCCTGTCGCTCCGACCATTAATTACCTCGCCCTATCAAGGGCTTATGCAACGGTCACCATTTGGTGGCCGTTTTGCTTTTCTGTTCGGGGAAGCACTGGGGAAGCACGGCGCAAGGTAGAGCCGCATAACGGTCGAAATTGTCGCCTGCAGAGATTGCCCAGTTGTTGCGTCCGTCACCCTCGCGGAAGCCGCCTAACGCAATTTAGCCGCGTGTCCTTCGCCCACCTCGCGCTGCCGATCGCATTCCATTTGGATCGAAAGAGATCATCTGGACAGGGGCTATTAGATAGCGTTCGATCCAAACATAAATACCTCAGACCGATGGCTCAAATGAAACGTTTCGCTCTTGCAGCTGTAATGATGGCGCTACTCGCAAATACGGCGTCGGCGCAGTTCTCTGCCCAGGACCGCTACGAGGCAAGACTTCAGCAGTTCGTTGGCTTAACGATGTCTCAGTTCATGGCATCTACGGGTTACGCGCCCCACGACTATTACGAAGACCAAGGATCTAGAATTTTCATCGTTGATGGTCCGGCTTATAACGTGGGGGTTCCGCTCGGGATGGGCATGTCAACAAATGTGGTCGGTCAGTGCCGGCTAATGCTTGAGACCACCCAAACTGGGGCCCAGGGCTCTGCGTCCTCGTGGACGATCAAGAGCGTCACTGCTCACGGGCCCTGCTTTCACATCTGAATGCGTTGGCGGTGCGCGCCCTATCGGCGGGTCACGACGCCCTAAGCCCCGCGTATTGGGCCAGCAGATAGTCGATGGCTGCTCTTAGCTGAGGCTGGTCCGTGTACATAACGAGGGCCTCCAACTCTTCGATATTCGCACGGACTTCAACGCCGGCGCGAATATCCGCCGCGCACAGATCGAAGTTCCGCTGCTCGCATGCGGCGAGGCGGCGTTCGGCTAGATTGATAACATTGAACATGACTACGCTTTCCCTATTAGGGCCGCCTTTCTAGGGCGGCTCGATCCGGGGCTAGAAATGCCAGCGTAGTTTGGCCCCTCGCGCCTTTAGGCTGATGCCTTGGACATGCGCACGAAGACCCCGGAAGGGAGAGATGGCTGTAATACGCAGGGGCTTTCTAGACCTCTAAGATCACTGGTAAACAAAAGATAAATGTCTGTCAAATCAATGACTTGTAGGTTTTGACGACCGACAACACTCGGCTTGCCAGACACGGTTGGGGTGGATTAGCTGGCTCGACCGAGCGAGCAGAACCATGGATGAACGCTATCTAACCGAGCCTGAAGTTGCCGAAATTCTTCGGTGCTCAACATCGAAGGTCAAGCGCCTGCGGTTGAACGGGGAGCTGTCGTTCGTGAAGGACCGCCCCGTACTAATCAGCCAGGCCGATCTCGCTGCTTATGTCGAGGCTAAAACGGTCCGCGCTGCTCAAGCGCCTAAGCCAGAACAACCCAAGCCCCTGGACAATCAAGCAGCACGGGAGTGGGCGTTGAAGCTCGTAATGAAGCCTCGTCGATATCGTGCACCGAACAAATGATGCCGAAGATTTCCGAAACCTTTGGCCAATCCTTCTTGACCGAACCCGAAGTGGCTGAAATCCTTGGTTGCTCGACATCCAAAGTGAAACGGCTCCGTTTTGGCGGCGAGCTGCGTTATGTGGGCGGCAGGCCCGTGCTTATCAGCAAGGCGGACTTGGATCGCTATATCGCGGCCCGAGAAGCTGCGGCGGCCCAGGCTGCTGGTCGGGCCGCAAAGACGGCAGCGTTCAAGCAGCATAGTCGCGGGTCGGAAGACCCCCATGCGTGGGCGATGAACGCAGTTTTTAAGTTTCGCGCGCCAAGATCGAAATAATCAGTTCGGCCACGCATAATCGCGGCCTTGCCTCTCGTCGCCATTATCAGCTGGGCAAGCGCACCCAGCTAATGAGCCCGCTGCAATGGATAATGTGGCTGCTGTGCCAAAGAGCGTAAACATCGTGACTTTCGTTCCGCATTTGTTCATGCCTATAAACTCCGCGGTCACAGCCAAGGAGTCGGGATGCGTATCAGTCGAATTGTCATGGCCCCAGGCGGCATGCCAGTGCCAGTGTCGAGCCTTATCGCGCTGAACATTCCGTTGGTCGGGCAATCCGTCCACGCTGGCTTTCCATCGCCAGCCGACGACTTCATCGAGGCGATGATCGACCTGAACCAGGTCCTAATTGACAACCCGACGGCCACGTTCATGTGGCGCGTCGTGGGAGACTGCATGATCGACGTGAAGATCTTCCCCGGCGATGTCGTGCTGGTCGATCGAAGTCGGTCAGCGAAACACCGGTCCATTGTCCTAGCCATTATTGACGGGGAACCGACCCTGAAGCGGCTTAACCGCCGCGGTGGCGTGATGGTGCTGCACAACGAAAATGCCAAGCTGCCGACGTTCACGGTCGCCGAAGGCACAGAGGTCAGCATCTGGGGTGTCGTCACTTCCACGATCCGCGATCTCATTAAATGACCGGCCACCCGCCGGCGTTGGCTCTGGTCGACGGCAACAGCTTCTATTGCAGCTGCGAGCGCGTGTTTGACGCTAAGCTGGAGCGGCGGCCCGTTATCGTCCTGTCTAACAATGACGGCTGCGCGGTGGCCCGCACCAGCGAGGCCAAGGCCTTGGGCATCAAGATGGGCCAGCCGATGTTCCAGATCCGGGACCTTTGCCGCGACAACAAGGTTGCGGTGTTCTCGAGCAATTACGCGCTCTACGGCGACATGAGCCGGCGCATGAACCAGATCTACGACAGCTTCTCGCCTGACGTCGAAATCTATTCGATCGACGAAAGCTTTATCGACGTCAGCAAGCTGCCGGTGAAGGATCGGACGGCCTGGGCAAGCGATCTGCGCTCGACCACCCGGCAGTGGACAGGCATTCCAACGTGCATTGGCATCGGCCCCACCAAGACGCTGGCAAAGCTCGCAAACAAAGCCGCCAAGAAGCTGCCTGCCGGTGTCCTCGATCTGACCGACCCCACGGAGCAGGCCCGTGTCATGGCCAACTTCCCGATCGGCGACGTCTGGGGTATCGGCCGCGCCAGCCAGGCCAAGCTGCTATCGCTGGGCATCCGCTACGCCGGCCAGGTGCGCGAAATGGACCCAAAGCTCGCCCGGCAGCTGATGACCGTGGTCGGCGAGAAGATTGTCCACGAGCTTAACGGCATTGCCTGCATCGCGCTCGAGACCGTGGCGCCGCAGCGTAAGGGGTGCGCTGTCACCCGATCGTTCGGCCAGCGCGTCACCATGAAGGCTGAAATGGAACAGGCCGTTGCTGGTTACGCCACGCGACTGGGCGAAAAGCTGCGCCGGCACCATCTGGCTACCGATCATGTGACGGTCTTCATGCACACGTCTAAGTTCAACGACGACGAGCCGCAGCGGAGCGTCTCGCTGACCATCGACATTCCGGAAGCTACCAACGACAGCCTGACGCTCATAAAGGCCGCTAAGCGGGCCGTGGACCGCCTCTGGCAGTCCGGGTTTCGATACTCCAAGGCCGGCATCATCACCCAGGATCTGGTGCCCCCGCCGATCCCTCAGCGGGCCCTGTTCGATAACCTCGACCATGAACGGGCGGCAAAGGTCATGGCCGCCATGGACGAAGCAAACCGGCGGTGGGGCAGGGCTACGGTCGTACCGGCTGCAACGATGGGCGGGCCGGCGAAAGGGCAAACGTTCAGCACGAAGTTTGAGATGCGGTCCCCTCGATTTACGACGCGGTGGAGCGAGCTGCCAGAAACGAACTAGGCGGACTCTTGGCAGGAAGCCCCGTACCTGCCATCTAGGGTAGCGCTACTCTGAGGTTATCGTTCAATGGATCGGCCGTTTACGTTTTACATGGACGAGACTGGCAGTCGTCACCCCGATAAAAAGGCTGATAAATCGCGGGAAGGCCGTGACTGGTTCGGTCTAGGCGGGATATTAATTCGGGGCGAGCACAATGATGCGGCCCGTGACCTAGTGACTGCATTCGCCGACCGTTGGCACCTTTCTAGCCCTATTCATCTCACAGACATGATGGCCGAAAGAAAAGGCTTTGCCTGGCTTGGCCGGAGATCACAGGAACAGCGCGACAGCTTTTGGCGAGATTGGCACAAAACACTAACTGATGCTGAAGTGATTGGCCTAGGCTGCATCGTGGACCGCCCCGGGTACGTGGCGCGCGGTTATCTCGAGAAGCATTCTGACCGCTGGATGCTGTGCAGAAGTGCCTTTGATATCTCGGTAGAACGCGCAGCCAAAATTGCGGCGCGAGAAGGCCGAAAGCTTCATATTGTGTTTGAGCAGGACGCCGGCATAAACGACACGATACACGGCTACTTTAAGAACCTGAAAGAAAACGGCCTGGCATTTGACGCCAACAATAGTGGAAAATACGCCCCGTTAACCCGCGAACAGTTTGGGGAGACACTGGGCAGAATTCAGCACAAGCCGAAATCCCATACCATGCTGCAGTTGGCGGATACCTATATCTACGCTATGGCCAGACACCGATATGATCAAAGGTTCCCGCTCTACAGGCACCTAAGAGATAAGTCGCGGATTGCAGACTTTGCTTTGCCGAACGACTGCCTGCCTCATATGGGCGTGAAGTACTATTGCTTCGATCCGAAGCCCAAAAACGAAAAAACCGAGGTATGACCCTCGGTTTGTTTCGCGGCCCCCATACGGTGAACCTGAAAGGCTGTTAGGCCTCGACCGCAAGATAGGTATCCTTATCTTACTGTCAAGTTAATTTCGGAATGACGATTAGGTTCCTCGGCATGGGGTAATCAGCGCCCACAGCGACAATGCCACTAAAGCGAGTGGATGATCGGCTTGTTGGTGTCCGTGCCTTCATGCCGGCTTATTATTGACCTCGCGTCCGCCTAAGCGGCCTTCTGCAAAACATCATCCCCAGCTGTCCACACCGAGCATCTGAGAACGCTGCTGCCAGTTAACGGTTCAGGGTCCCCCAAGCAGGGTCCCAAAGCTGGCTGCTCTCGATATCGACCGCAACAGCATAATAGCCATAGGCCTCGGCGTAGCTGTTGGCGAGTTGCAGCGCGACGTCGATGCGGTGCGGCCCATCGTAGCCCGCGGGCAGTTCTTGCCATTGTGGCAGCTTGATCCGGCCAGTCGTGATGCCGGCGTTGTCGGTGCGAACAATCAGGCCGATAGAACTGCTGGCCAGATCGTCGACATTCAGCAGATACATCGGCTTCATAGCGGAACTGCGCTTTGACACTTAACGCCTACATTCTAAGATCGTTAAGAAAATTAGCCCAGTCGGCCGCCGCATCACCGAAGAAATCGTCAGCATCGTAAAGTTCATCGCCGAATTGCACTTGGACCACGGTATAAAGGTCAACCCAAGCGCCCCCGGTCGGTGTGCGGCCCTGGTCACTAACCCTCACCCCTTTCCCAGTTTGCACAGTCTCGTCCAGACTTTTAATTTTCAAGTGTTTACCGGTGTTTGATATCTGCTGACAGGCGCCGAGTTTTGGCAGCTTAGCAGCCTGCAAATGCCTGAAGCCGTCCGTAGCGCCCTGAGTGATCTTATTTGGTTTGCGTGTGTACCCACTCAGTTCTCGAAACTGTTCGTCGCCTACTGTGGCAAGAACCCAATCTGTGAGGTGCCAAGCGTCGCTGGCACAATCAAGGGCGGCGTATTGCGCGCCAAAAGGAGTGGTTGCGGCATTGCGTATACGTTCGATGTCGGACTGCAGTTTGGACAGAAGGTGTCTTGGATGACTTAGTGAGAATGATCTGTTCATAGCTTAGGACCCATATTCTATGTTGGCCGCCAACTACTGAGCGGTTGATCCCTTCTAAAGAGAATTGATAGCTGGCTTCTTGGTGTCAGTGCCTTCGTACCGGCTATTGTTTACCTCGCGACCGACGCGGTGAAACTGCAGCTGGCTATCGATCTGGCTTCCTAACAGCAGTGCCTTCGCATGGTCGCCCTGGTCCTCGCCGGAGAGCCAGCGTTCGTAGGACGCCGGGTGAATGATCACCGGCATGCGAGTATGGATCTGCTCGATCTCCGGCACGGCCGGAGCGGTGATGATCGTGCAGCTCGTCACGCCCAGGTTGTCATTGTGCGCCCAGATGCCGGCGAAGCTGAACCCCTCGCCGCCTTCCATCTGCAGCAGCCATGGGTCCTTCTTGCCGTCCTCGTTGCTGACGGTCCATTCGAAATAGCCGTCTGCCGGGATCAGGCAGCGCCGCGACTTAAAGCCCTCACGGAAGGCTCCCGACGTGTCGATCGTCTCGATCCGGGCATTGAACATGGCGTGTTTGGGAACTTCTTTGGCAAAGAACGGCACCAGCCACCATCGGCCCTGGTTGAGCTCTAGGTTGCCCGCCTTGTCGAGATGGACGAAATCGACGGTCTGCGTTGGCGCGATATTGTACCGCGGCTGCACATTGGACGACGGGCGCATGGGGTGCAGCTGGTCGGTCAGCTTGTAGAGCGCATGGATCTGGGCCCAGGTCATCTCATTGGTGAAGCGTCCGCACATCTTGTTCCCTCCGCAGCTCTTCTACCAACGCCTCCAACTCGGCGACCCTCCGTCGCAACGAAAGTACCTCTTCGTCTTTGAGTTTAGCTACCAGGTCAGCTGCGTTCCTAACGCCAAGTTTACCAAAGACTTTTTGGCGATGGGCTTCCACTGTCCTAGGCGAGATACCAATCTGCTCCGCCATGGCGCCGTCCGTTAAGCCGGACGCTGTCAGGTCGCGAATATCCTGTTCGCGCTCGGTAAGCGGAATGCCAAAATGCTTGCTGCCGAGATAGCGCGACCCGTCTCTCTTCAATCTAAGCCCTCGTGTTCCGCAAGCACTCCCCATTCTGGTCGCCACAATGCTTTGTCTTGGATGGCAATGACAACTCGATTGTAGGCCCAAAGGGCGCAAAGGGTTTTTGCCCGCTCTAGCGCGTCAGGAACGGAGTAGGGGCCCTCTAGGGCGGCTTTGATCTTGTCGCCCTGGCTGATCCAGTCCGGCCAGTAGATCGAGGCCAGCACCTCGCCGTAGTCGATCCCGGCAGCGGTAAACATCTTCTCATCCGACCCTATGCCGACAATGATCGCATCCAATGCGACTTCGTCATCGTCAGTGGTCCATGCATAGGCGGTCATAGCAGAGTTGATAGGTATGGCCACAATTGCATGGCGAAACCAGCGAGGATAAGCGCAAGCCCAAAGTAGGCGAACTTCAAAGACACGTCGGCTGCGGAACGATCAGCGTCGATCGTAGCTGTCTGCATCTGGGCCAGCGTAACCACATGTGTACCAACGACGCTGACGGTCTCTGCGATTTCTTGGACGCTCTCGCGCGCAGCTCGGGGATCGAAAGTGCCGTCAAGCATCACTGTGCGGCCCTCATCCCAATCCCAATCTCTGAAATCTGATCGAACGGTCTTGGCCCAGCCGTCTAGGCCACCGATGCCCTCAAGGATGTTTTCCAGACGAGCAAGGCGATCGATCGCGTCATTACGCTGGTGCCGCTGAACGCGGATCAGGTCGATGCCAAGTAGCATGACGCCGATAAGATCCAGGAGAAGGCCAACGGCACTTATGACCATATCGAGAACACACTCTTGGCTAACTGGCAGATCAGTTAGCCGAATAGGCCCGAAATTTTATAGAGTTTCAATGCACGGAGTTAAGCGATGATGCAGGTGACTAGTTTCACACCACCAGCTAGTCGGCTTTCATCAACCTTGAGATCGCCAGCTGATATTTGCGAAGGCGTTCCTTGTCCTTCTCGGTGGTGTGCTTCAGCCGTGACGTGTCGCTGTTATCAGTGAGGTCTGCTAGCTTCACCTTCACGGCAATCGGATTGGCTTCGACCCGAGTTAGATAGGCGTCATAGTCCTCGCCGGCACGCTTCGTCAGAGCATCGACAGCCGCGCCGACCTCGCTGCCAAACTCTTGGGTGATCCGGCCGACATCCCACCCCTCGCAGTCCTCAGCAACGTCGTGCAGCAACGCGGACACCCGCTCAGCTTCAGTCGTCATGCTCGCCATCAGTCGTAGGGGGTGAAGGATGTAGGGTTCGCCAGCTTTATCGACCTGTCCCGAATGGGCTTGGGTGGCAACCACAATCGCGCGCTCGAGCAATGTCTTTTCAGTCATTAATCCATCCATCTGTAAGTGAATATGCGCTCGCAGAAATTCATCCGCACGTCGCTGCTGACAAGATACCGTGCCCCGCCGGCGAGACGGAATAAGTGGGACCGTCGTCGAAGTCCTCGCGGATCAACAATCCTGGATTTGGCCGGGACAATCGTTCGAGCCCTTTGGCTATCGGTGCCCACTGTTCGTCAACCGCGACACCAATGCAGATCGAGCCGTGCCTGGCCACGACGGCAAGGATGTGAAGGTCAGTCTCGGATAGCTTGCGCATGGGGCACTTACCGACATTATTAAAGACCGTCGCGCGGCTTTGCTGAGGGCCGTTTATTCTTTTGTGTAATTAGACGAGTGGCTTTCCAGGCGCTCAAGGAGCTCGACGATTTGCCGTTCTTCCTCAAGAGCATGTCGCACACGGGCGGCTAGGTCGTCTTTAAGCTCTACGGGTTCAGTCTGAAACGCTGAGCTCGTGAACAGACCCAATTCGTATTCCAGCCGGTCTACATGCGCCTCATGACGCTTCAGCATTTGTTCTTTGTTGGGCATCTCAACGCTCTTCTGTTCAGGCTCTCTTGGCCACGCATACTCGGGCCTACAAAGAGGCGCAACCAAAGCGAGCCAAATGTCTACGACAGCTTCATAGGCCGAGGGAGCGCTGTGGCTCACTCGTGCGTTGTCTCGCAAACAGCGAGGCCCAGCATGAGCGATATAGAGCAGAAATTCACTGGCCGGTGGCTCCATCATGGGGACTGGAACGGCAAAGACTTCAGCCATGTACTAGCTGAATACGACCACGACGAAAGCCCTGGTGCAGAGGGAGCTACCAGAATGCGTCACGCGCACCTAGAGCAAGAAGGCCAGCAGATGGCGGTGTGGGTTCCTGCTGACTGGACCGATGAGCAGGTGCGGCAGGCCCTCGAAAGTAACTGGTAGAAGGCAGCAGTGCCCATGTGGTTCACTCCAAACTGTTGTCGTTTCGAAGGCTGAGAAACGTCAGCGCCCACTAGCCTTCTACAGCGCGATCTCGTTGCTTTATTGAGTTTCAGTTCAAGCCCTGCATGATTGCTGCCTTCATGGCTTCGTCATCCATGGTTAGCTGCGCCAACGCACCCGCTGGCAATGGTGCCCAGCTAGCCGTTTGGCCGCTCGGCCGCAGCAGCTGATTTCCCAGATAGGCCTGCACGGGCTTCGACATGATGGCCGCACCAGCGACACGGGGCACCGCAGCGCCCACCGCTAATCCAGCCAGCGCTCCAGGAGTCCCGCCAAGGTCATTACCTGCCAATGCCCCCAGCGCGCCGGGAATGCCAGCTGTGACCCCGCGTACGGCCATGCGGGGTGCGGTCCCGGAGTTGGGCAAGGGCGTCATGGTAGCGGTGCCTGCTCGAGCCAGGTCAGCGAAGTCGCCATTGCCCCGCATATATGAGCTCTTGCCGCGCTGGACCACCGCGTTGCGGAGGTTGGCTGGCGAGATCAGCCCCAGCGCGGCACTCTCGCCGGCCCGACTTGCGGCATCCTCCAAAACGATCAAATTGCGGTATTCATTCCGAGCTTGCTGCCACACCGGCACAAGATCGGGGTTGGTCTGGGCAAGGCCGCGTTCAACGGCGTCGTCCATGGCGTTCCGGATCCCATAGAGCGCGTCCTGCAAGTAGGGGTTTGCGGCAGCACCACGAGCGGCAGTATCGAGTTGGGTTCGGTAGGCCTGATAGGTTGGCCCGTCCAGCATCCCCGTTGTGTTCAGGCGATCGGAAAGCCCTTCCACGACATGGCGGATTACCGGGGCCTGCATGCCGGCAGGAACAAAATTGTCGTAATCGTTCAACGTGCCCATGACGTCTGTGGCGAGCTGCTGGTCGAGCGTCATGGTGCTCTGGGCTGCTACCTGATCGAAATCGGCGCCGATGCGGGCGTGGGCGGCATCGATAACTTCTGGGGTTGCTCGCGGCGCATTTATACCAGCGCGGGAAAGCGCCGACTGCGTGAACTGTTCGGCCTGTTGTTCCATGGCGTTGGCAGCACCAGCGCCGCCCAACTCGCTTTCGGCATACTGGAGCCCTTTGTTGCCCGTGCGCTGGCCGGCCGTCAGGTCGACGCCTTCGTTAGCCATGGTTTCGGTCATGCCTTGGCGAGTTCGTTGGCTTGGGAATGGTGTAATCGCCCGACGCGCTGCACCCATAAGGCCAGCTGCACCAACGCCGCCGACAACCTGTCCGGCCATATCGCCGAAGATCGCCCGCACGGTTTCATCGTCCCCCGTCATGTAATTTGCTACACCCGCGCCGACGCCGGATCCCGTGGCAATGCCCAGATCCTTGACGGCGGCAACGGCGGGGCGGGCGGCTCTGGACGCTGTGCCCAGCACCGGGACGGCAGATGCGCCGAGTTCCTGGCCAGTGCGCCGAAAGATGGTTTCCATCAATCCATCCGGCTCATCCGCCAGCGCATCGACGTTGTCCATCGCCTGCACCACGTTGGAGCCCAACTTGGGCAGCATCGGTTCAGGCATGGCGTAATCAGTGCCAAACAGGGTGTTGGACGTGGCGGGGCCGATCGAGCGCAGTAGGGTCTCGACGGTGGCAGGTAGATCGGCCACCGCACCGACGCCCTCCACCGCGCCCGTCGCGGCCTGGCCAGCAAGCGGCGACGTCAGGGCGTCTTTGACCCATAGCGGTGATCCGATCATCGGCTCGACCAATGGCAGGCTCTTGGCGCTGGCAGCTGCCTGCGGAACAGGCAAATCATTGGCCGTCTGACCGCCAGCGGGCGATTGGGGCGCCGTTACAAGATTGAAGCCAGGCGGTGGCGCTGGAATGGCGCTGGGGCCAGCTGGCGTGGAGCCGCCGGCGGGCACAAGCGCGAAACCGGGCGGGAGAGGGGGAAGGGTATCGGTCATTGCGCTGCTGGCACCCATTGGCCGTTTTGGAGTTGGAGAAGTTCGCCCGTTGCAGGGTTCTGGGCATAAACCGGCGCCGTTGCATCTGCGGGGTTCGGTGCGCCGGTCGCGCCGGGTGCGCTTTGCGACGTCGAAGCATCCGTCGCGAATAGCGGATTTTGTTCTGCCCATTGGCTGATGAAGGCATTGAAGCCGGCGTCAATGCGCCCGCCGTGGTCCTTGGCATACACTTCGGCCTGTTCTGCAATCTGGAGCCTACGTTGAGCCAATTGCCTGTGAATGCCTATGAGCGCTTTGTTACCAGCAGGCGTGTTGCCCAGGTTTGGCACTTGGCCCATGATAAAATCGCGATCAGCGTTGGAGAACCCAGCGCCAAGCGAACCGCCCATGCTGGCCAAGGCCGCTTGACTGGCCGCTGAATTGAACGTTTCCATGCTGGTCACGCCATCCGGATTGCCGCCCATCGCTGTCATCGCTCGCTTGAGCGCCAACACCTGATCGCCGCCGGCGCCGGAGTAGAAGTTTTCGTCGCTCGCTGCCCGCTCCATGACGGTCAAAGCGTCCAGCGATGTACGGGCGGTGGTCGCGGCCTCTTGGATCGCCAGATATTGTTTGCCAAGGCCCGTGCCGACCTCGCGATCGTAGGCCGTCTCACCGGGCGCCACGTTGACGTTGGTGCTGGCATTCGGATTGAAGTAGGGCTTTTGGCCAACGGCATCGCTGCGGCGCACCATCGTGGGTTGGTCGCCCATGATGATATTTTCAATGGGAATATCGCTCAACACTGCCGCCTGCTGATCTGCGAGGGGCAGATCGGCCATGATGGCGGCCTTGAGCTCCGTTTCGGAAAGCGGCTTGTCGGCGCCGGACAAGGTTTCGCCGCCCGGCATGTAGGCGGTCTCGCCTTGGCCCAAGGTCATGGCACCGGAAAACCTCTCCGGGAGGCCAGTAGCCGATTGGGTCTGGCCTGGCAGAAACGCCGTCTGGCCCTCATTCACCAGCACCGGTGCCGCGTTCTGCCGGGCCAAGGCTGCTTCGGCCTCGAGTGTGGTCTGCTGGATGGCGCGGGCGTTGTCAGCGGCGTTGTTACCTCGCGACGTGGCTGCGGTGCTGTCGACGCCGTAATAACCGGTTGATGGGGTCCATTGCCCTGTGGCTTGGCCCATACGGTCAAATTCTGCCTGATCGAAATCGGGGCTCCGGGCGGTGGTAAAAAGCTGCGACAGCTGGTCGTACTTCTGATTGCCCAGCTTGGCCTGCGCAAATCCGTTGATATCCGCACCGCTCGGTGGACTAAATGCCGCGGCCAGCGAACTGAAAGCGGCGCCTAGCGCGGGGTCGTTGTACATACGGTTGGAAGTGATGGGCATGGATAGCCTCCTATTGCAGAACGCGAGGCGCGTGGTGGTCAGCAGCGGCCCAAGCTTGAATGATGGTCATGCTGCGCAGTAGCGAATTGCCGCGTTCATGCAGCAGGCGCTGCAAAACAAGCGCCTTAAGCTCGGCGGCAAGCATGCTGGCGTGTGCTAGTCGCTCGATGTGGAATTCATCTGCTGGGGGCGAAAGTAGCGCCGAAGCCATCCCAAGTACGAGATATATGCGTTCAGCTGGGATTGAACCATCGACCGTGCTGCTGACGATGGGGGCCAAACGCCATAGTTCGGCGCGAACGGCGGCCTGCAACTGCCCGTCGATCGCGCTGGGCGACATCGAGGCTCGGCACAGGAATTCTAATCCATGAAATACGGCACTCAGATTGACGCGGCCGGTTTGAACGGTTTGGAAGCTCTCAATCGCGCTTGCGGCCCATTCCTGCGGATTACTCAATTGCGCCACGTTCCATGCCTCTACCAATGGCACGAGCTTTTAGGGCCTTGGCGTTCAACTCAAGGAAATTATCGAACCTCTATTCGAAGGCCAACATCCAGCGCCGGCAAAATTTGTGTGAGAGTAGGGCACCGCTTTGCAGCTGGCGTTCGAAGTGGGGGTGGGGGGTGACCCGGGGTGCGGGCAGGGTGGGGTCGGCATGGCTGACGGCTAGCGCGATGATGGATCGTTCGCGGCCAGCAGCACCAGAACGTGGACCAGCCCAAGTTGATACAGCAGCAGAAGGCCGGCGCCGACGAGCCCGCCTTGCAAGATCACCCTTTCACGCCACATGGCCGTAAGCGCCGCGTACTGGCCAGCCCGCGATTGGAGATCGTGCAGGGCGCCAAGCAATAATGCCGCGTTCGCCGTGCCGGCCAATACCCAGATAGCAAGCGCGGCCAGTATGAGCCAGGCAATCGCCGTGACCGCGACCGATACCAATAAGCGCAAGGCGAACATACCCGTCTCCCGCCTGCCATGGTGAAGGCCATATGCAAGGCGGTCTCGATATAGCCTATTCCGGGGGCGTCAGCCTGTGTCTCAATGAGGTATACCGTAGCATGTCATGTCAGCGAGACGCATTTAGTGTCTTATTAGGGTTGACTTTGGCATTACGATACACGAAAGTATGAGGGTCTAGAGGCTAACGAGACAGTTGGAGCGAATTATGGGACAGCTTTACGGATACGCCCGCGTATCGACCACCGAGCAGGATCTGGAAATCCAGATCACCGCTCTAAAGGCGGCAGGCTGCACTATCGTTCGGTCGGAAAAGAAGTCCGGCACCACTACCGAGGGCCGCACCGAATTGCAGACCCTTATCGAGTTTGCCCGCGACGGCGACACCATAGTCATCACCCGAATTGACCGCCTGGCCCGCTCTATTGCCGATCTTGCTGGCATTGTGCGTACGCTGGAAGCCAAGGGGATCGCCCTGCGCGCCACCGAGCAGCCAATCGACACAAGCTCAGCGGCCGGTCGGGCATTTCTCCAGATGCTAGGCGTGTTTGCCGAGTTCGAGACTGCTATTCGCCGTGAACGTCAACTTGAAGGTATCGCGAAGGCCAAGGCCGATGGGGTCTACAAGGGCCGCAAGCCTTCCATTGATACTGCCGCGGTGCGCCAACTAACGATCGATGGCGTTGGGCCTAGCGAAATTGCCAAACGCTTGGGCATTGGCCGCGCGTCGGTCTATCGCATTTTGAGCGAAGAAGCTGCCCTGTCGAAATAACGCCGCTGCATCGGCGCCTAGTGCCGGCTGGTAGCCTATTCGAAAATTGACTGTTCACGATCCTTTAGGCCACGCTCGATTTTGGCGACAGCTTCAGAAAGCTCTTCGGGCGACATTTCGAACGGCTGCTTTTCGCCGGTGCCATCGTCTCCGTTTTTGAAGTACCCGGCAACTCTGAAAATTGCTGACACGGCTGTTGCCCGTGCGTTCGCCGGAGCTTTAGGATCGCGGATTATCGAGATCGCGCTATCGTATGCAAAGAACACGCCCTCCGTGTGGACGCGTTCAAGGAGCAAAGCGCGTGATGCGTCAATCGATCGTGTCATTTTAGCCAAATATCCCTAAATTTGTTGCGGTGGTGTTGTCGTCATCGTCATCGTTAGGCTGGGCGGCTGACACTGCGGCGTTGGTCAATGCTTCGGCCTCGAGGGTCAGGCGGCGAATTAGTTCTTCGATCCTCAGAAGTTCGGGCCCAGGCGTATGGATTACATCGAGGGCCGCTCTTGCTTCCCGTGCTTGAGTTTTTGCCTGACGATACGCCAGCCGCGCCGATTGCGATGGGTTATGCGACTTTTGCCAACGCTCATGGGCCGACCGTTGGTCTGGCGTCATTTTCGCTACGAGCCGCCGCTGTCGTTTCCGAGCCTGCGCCAGGTCATGCAATTTTTGGTCGAGCTTGCTGGTGCCGCTGGGCGTGGTGCCAGGCGAAAACAACGGCTGGTGCCATTGCTTGCCGGCGGGTGTCTTTCCGCCGTGCCAGCGACAACGCCCATTGGCCAAGGCTGGCTGGCGACACGGACAACCTGTCCGCTTCGCCTTGGCCCCACAACGGGGCCGCTTGGCCAGCGCTCGGAGGTTGGCGAGGGCGTAGGCCGACGCGATACGCTTCCACTCGGCTGACCGGCGCCACGCGGTGACGCCTGGGGACCGGCCGCGGCCAACCTTCCCACTAGCCATGATTTTTACTCGAATAGTTGAGGTATCGTGAAAAGACCTTTCCTTCTCGCGATACCCTAAGCCTTGGGGGGAGCGCGAAGCCTATGGGCGGTGCGCAAGCATCGCTCCCCTTTAGGGTGCCACTTTGCTGCACGCACTTTGCAGCATCGGAAACCCCCGGAAACCTTGGGCTTTGCAGCACTTTGCTGCACATTCGACTGCGGTCAAAGGCAAAACACATTGCTGCACCAAAAAAGCGTTGTTTTACAGTGGGTTGAACGTAAAGAGCCGTGGAGGCAGTTTTTACTTTGCTGCAAGGTAGGACGTGGTGAGCAAGGGTGTTCATTCGAAAATACCCCCCGAAGGCTCCGAAGCGCCGGACAATATGTCCTCAAGGACAGCAAATCCCATGATGGCGCGGCGGCTGCTATCGCGTCCTATTTCCCGTGGCACCACTGCCTTTGCCTTCTCCAAGGTGGCCATGGCGCGTTCAATATCGGCGTCATCAAAAGGCTCAAGCAAGTCTGCTTCTCGGCGCCTAACTACCTTCAGGAAGTAATTCGTGGAATTGGTTGCCATTGTCATACGCTGGCCGCTGCACGCCCGAAGGGCGGCTAGCAGGGCGTCGCATGCTGCGGTTTCTACCCCCGGTGCTGTCAATGACGGCGCAGACGAAGCCAGCACTGCAAATGCCCCGCGGTCCCAACGCAACTTGATGACGTTGCCGACAGGGCCATAGTTGGTTTTCATGCCCTCCAGTTCGCGGACGTTGCCCTTGCTGACCCCCTTGGGATAGCGAAGGTAGAGCCTGGACCTCACGGCGTTGCTCCAGGCAGTAGAACCGCTGGTGCCTGACCCCGACGATTTGCCGGCCGCTGAGGGGTGGCCCAATGCAATAACGGTTCCACCAATTTCATGGGCCAACTTGCCCAGACAGGATTTTAGGAACGCACTGACCTGGGCGCGATCGATCTCTGAACCACTGTAGGTGTCCGCAATCGTGTCCAGGATCACTACTTCAGCGCCGAAGGCGACAGCATCGTCGCGGAGCTGATCCCATATTGCTTGCCGCTTCATAGCGCCGGTCTGGCGGTCCCATAGCACCATCAGGTTGTCGAAGTATTTGCGTGGCGCGATGCGCAAGTTGGTGTCCACATCTGCCATGGTCAGGCCCAGCGCACGATTGATATCGATTTGACGCCGTTGAAGCTCGTCCGCGCTGTCCTCGCAGAAGAAACACATCACCTTGGCCTTGCGCGTCTCCTGACCCAGCCAAGGGAGCCCGGCGGCCGCAGCGGTGGCGTATTGATGGGCGACCAGTGTTTTGCCAATGCCGCCATCGCCATAAAGTAGCGTTACCTCGTTCTTCGGTATCCAATCCTTGACCTCCCATTGCCGCGGCGGCGGGGCGGTGCCCTCCCATTGCGATGGCCGGATCCATTCAATGCCGCCGGCGATGCTGTGGAGGTTCGCGAGGAAATCAGCGGGATCGGGTGCCCCCGCGGCGTTGTGCCAATCCCGAGCGACAGTTCTCGTGTCGATTTTATCGGGATCAGCCCTGTCCCAGACATAGGTCAGCGCGCCAAACTCGTCGGCGGTAAACGCGCCGTCGCGCTTCATCAGGCCGGCCAACGAAAAGCGCCATGCCGACGTCGTTTGATCGTCGCCGCTCGGTCCAACTAAGCCGGTCCATAAATCATTAGCGCGCTCATTGGTGCGCAGGAATTGTTCGAAGCGGTGGCGAAGGTCTTCGGGCAAATCCTCGTAGTAGGCATGGCCTTTGATGAAATGCGGGTCGAGTGACTTTTGCAGTTCGCGGATGGCGGCGTTCTTGCGCTCTTCCGGCGCCCCGTTCCGATCCGAACGCAGGGGCTTATAGGCCTTTTCCAATTGGTCCATCCCGAACCTGTCGGGGCGGAGATCCGTAACGGTGGCCTGGCGTTCCTTGCGGCCCTTCCTGCGCTTTGTGGCGTCGGGAAGGTTGATCGTTCCCGGCAGGCGCAAGATGCGATCGACGTTGAACGTGTGGTCGCTGTCCAGCAGTAAGCGGATGCCATCTGATTGAGCTTCAACCGATGCACGAACTAAAGCAGTGTGCTCCAGCTTTTTTGCCAACGGCCAATACATGTTAAAGCCGCCGCCGCTGTCGACCACAATAGCCGGCGGCAACGTGCCCAGCGCCTTCCTAGCCATCGCTAGCAGTCCTGCGCGTTCCTTTTCGATATCGCCTTCGCCAGGGTCAAGGTCAACGTGAACGGCGCGAATGAACGCGATTTCATCCTTGGACAGCTTTTTGTCTGGCGCCCCATGCCGTGGCTCGTTGACGCTGAAATAGAGATTTTTGCTGCCATTGCGCGAGTTGATGAACGCTTCAGCTCGAGATATGCCGTCGGGGCCAAAAGTGATGCCCTCGATGTCCTTGCGATTGTTCGGATTGATAGCGACGAGGTTGTGCCAGCCGTCAGGGTCTAGGGACTTCAGGAAGCCCAAGGCTACGCTCGATGCGCTCTTGGCTGAACCGACAGGTTTTGTTATGGTAAGGTCGTTCAAGAGATATACCTTTCGAGGCAGCGCTGCTCATCTCACTGAGCCGCTGCCTACTTTTTTGCCGTATTGTCTATGACCAGGCGCAGCTGCGGTGGGCGTCGGGTAGGATGCGCCCGCAGGTAAGCGGCCAGGCTCGCGGCGGGCACATAGCGGCGTCTTCCGTCCAGGACATAGGCAAAGGTGCCGTCGATCGTGCGGTCCCGCACCCATGAATATGACCGGCCGGTAATGGCTGCCACGGCATGGATTGAGAGTTGGCCGGTGTCTTTGGCTGTTGTGGAAACCTGCATGTGTCTGCCCCGTTTAGTTTGGGCGAGGCTTGCGTTTTCCTGTGTGCCTTTCCAGCGAATACGCGGCAGGCAATTCGAACACTACGTTGGCAAGCTGCTCGCGAAGTGCCGCCATTGCCACTGATACCAAAAGGCGCTGTTCATCATCGAGGGTCGAAAACCGCTGATTGAAGCGCTTATAGGCGTCGCGGATCACCTTGGCTTTGATACCCGGCCCTAACACTTCGGCGACGGCTTCATAGGTCGCGGTTTCAGTCAGCCAGTCCCGGCGAAGCTCACGCCAAGCGGCCATGATAATGAACACGACGAGGGCCTCGTTTTCTCGAGGTCGTTCCGGGGGAGCGTTTCGCTGCGCGGCCGTTGCTTTGGCTTCGGCTAACTCCTGCTGCGCTTGAGCCATATCTTCCGCGATACGGGGGTTAAGCCCTGCGGCGGTCTCGACACCGTAACGCTGCTCGATGTCTGGGATTATGATCGCGGCTTTAACGAACTCAGTCGGGTGCTTCCACAGGCGAGGTTCCTGCTGGAGAAAAGCAAACCTCCGCACGGTTCGCACATCCGGGTTTGGATGGGAGAGCGCCTGCTCGTAAGTAGGGGGGGCCATGGCATTGAGCGCCGCGACGTACCGATGTAGCGCTGAGCCGCGCGGCTGCTCGATATAGATTGGTCTGGTCATTGCGATCGTCCTTTATCGGAACGCTGAAGCTTGGCCAGTGCCAGCTGCGCTTGACGAACCGCCATGGTGAATGACGGCGAACTTCGCTCCCAAAGCCCGATCAAAGCGAAGCACCTTCTGGATGGCTAACGCGATGTTTGACGCTAAATTCGTCCGACGCAGAGGGGGCATTTTAATAATGGCCCTACACTCGTTGCCCAGGTGATCCCGGCAGACCAGCAACATCGCGCCGCGTGGGTAGCGACTAGGCTTGGCTACGAGCTCGGACGCCAAGATGGGCCGGATGGCGCAGGTGCCGCGGGGAATAGGCTCAGGGAAAAATTGAGCGTCACCACTGATATAGCCCAGACGGTCGGTCACTTCGACCGTCAGGTCACCGTTGATGTCCTTCCGGACAACTGTTGCAATTTGCTTTCTCATGATGGCGTACCAACTCGGCGCAGCTCTGACGTGGAGTGCACGAGCGGTCCCATCTTGCCTTTCGCCCATACGTCAAGGTCGGCGGCTGAATAGAGGGGGGTCCGTCCTACTTTGCGGTACGGCGGCCCACCGCCGATGACCGCCACCTTGGCTAGGGTCTTTGGGCTGCACGGAATACCATATGTAGTGGTTACATACGCTGCGGCTTCTGTGCGCCGCTTCAGGCGTTCGGTTTCCATCACAGACCAGCCCCAACCGCGCGGGCTAGCATTTCGTCGGCGTCGACCCGGCGAACTAAAGTGCGCCCGCCAAGTCGAGCGACAGCAAGTTTCTGGTCACGGATCAGACGATAGGCGTGAGAAGTTGAGACCCCAATGTATTTTGCGGCCTGGGGCACACTAAATGTAGTTGGGAGCAGGTTGATTTCAGTTTGCATGTTTCGAGTGTCCTCTACTGTCTGTTGATCGCTATGTAGGTACGCTCGGATCAGCAAGTAAAGGACAAAAACGTACAGTATCTCCAAAGGGTTACATCATACAACCATCATACAACATTAGGGTTTTTTGAAAAGCGCTGTCCGTATCTAGGCTTAAGGCGCTGGCGAACGAAATTAGGTCTGCAAGCACTTTTTTCGCGATTTAAGTGTTTGGGCGCTCTGGGCTGCTTAAATTGTCCCGCTTCGATGGTCGCGTAGACGCGCGGCTCGATCTTGCGTTGCGCCCAATCGTCAAAATCGATGCCGGATAGAGAGGTGCGGCCAGCCTTACCGCAAGCAGTTCGCTGGTGTCTTTGGGCTGCATGGGGCGCCGAAGTTGGCGGTGACGTACGCTGCGGCTCAGTGCGGCGCTAAAGCCTTCTGCTAAATCGAACATGAGGTTCCATGGAGCAGGCCTTTGACAGCAAGCCAAGGCGATACGTGCCCGCTATGGTAGACACGCCCGGTTCTCGCCGTCAGGCTCTTGCCAAAACACCATCACGCGCTTGGGCGACGGCTGGTTTGGGCAGCTCCGGCTCTGTCACGCCCGGCGCGCCGTAGTGCTGCGGGAGAGCCTGTGTATGCGCGGGGGCCGCGCCCTAGCTGTAGATCGACTTGCGCCCGCCCTTCCCACGCATGAATGGACCGCCGCGGGCACTAGGGCCGGTAGGCGGGGCTACTGTGGGTCTGAACGGCGGATCGTCCGGCATGAGCGCCGGGGATTTCGCGGGCATGTGGCTGGATAAGTTCGGCGGGGGCGGCGGCATGGCGCCAATGGGCGCTGCGGGAATTCCCGTAACGGGCGCACCGCCCGATATGACCGCAGCAATGGGTCTCATGCCCGGCGGATCGGGCCAACCGGGCGGCGGTATGCTGCGCACGGCTGAAGTTGCTTGCCGCGGCCTAATTGGTCGGCGGCGGATCGTTTCCTGCTTTTGTGGCCGGTGTTCTTCGCCTGGGCTCGCGCGGGGGCTTGCCCTTTGCGGCGGTAGCATTTGTTTCACCGCCATGGGCAAAAGGTTTAGCGGCCGCCCCGCCTGCCATGGCGTTATTGATACGTCGGCCGATCTCATTCGTGACGCGCCGAACTGGTTCGGTGTCTAAGTGGGCGTATTTCTGGGTTGTGGCGGCCTGGGTATGCCCCAGCAGCTTGCCTACGATTGGGAGCCCATAACCACCGCCCACGCCGACGCTCGCAAAGCTGTGGCGCAGATCGTGCAGCCGAACGTCTTCCATGCCGGCATAAGCCCGTAGCCGGCCCCAAGGGCGCTTTATGTCTGCTCTTGGCTTTGTTGGGTCGCGGCCTGCGATAATGTAGTCACCGCCGCGCGGAATGGCGTCTATGATCGCCTTGGCGGCGTCGCTCAGCACCAGCGTCTGCCTGCCGGTCTTGGTGTCCCCGTGGAAGATCACACCGCGGTCGGCGTCGTACTCTTCCCAGCGCATGTGCAGGATCTCGCGAAGGCGGGCACCGGTAAAAAGAAACAGCCGGATTGCAGCGATCACATATGGGCTGAATTCCACGGTCCGGTTGCCGTCTTTGGGCGCGTGCTTCACCTTACGGTCGGGGTCTGGCTCCCAACTGACAATACCCTGTTCTGCGGCCTCGAGCGCATCCCCTAAGCGCTGGTACTCTTCAGCATTCAGGTAGCGCTCTTTTCCTTGCTCTGGGAATTTCTTGATCTTTCTCGTTGGATTGCAGCCTTCAGCCACGCGCTCCTGATCGTCCGCCCAAGAATAGACGCCGCTCAAAAAGGTCACGATGCGATTTGCCAGCACTGGCGTCTTGGCGCCAACCTCCCTGTGTAGCTTGGCGACGTCCGCCCGGGTGATGTCCACGGCCTTGCGACCCGCCCAGGCGCTGACCACAAAGGGGAGGTAGTGCTGGTAGGCAGCAAGCGTCATGGGTTTGCGGTGCTTGGCCACAAAGTCTGTGATGTAGTCGCTGGCGAGTTCATCGATCGTCGGGGCAGTGCGTTTGGCCGTTTTGTCTCTAGCCGGGTCGCCACCGTGCAGCACATCACCTATGGCGCTCTTGGCGGCCGTTCTGGCTTCATCTGGCGTTAGCTTCCCAACTGGTCCAAGGGTCAGCTTCTTGGTCGGGGCACCGCGGCCGGAGCCGGCGCGGTACTGGACAATGTAGGTCATGTTTCCCGTCGGTCGGACACGAACGCCGAACCCCGTAAGCTCCGTGTCCCAGATAACATATTCACCTGGCCGAACCTCAAGGCCGTCGACAAGGCGTTTCGTAATTCGTACTTTGGACATTGCTACCCACACCTAAAAGCTTCTATGGGGAAGCACCGGGGAAGCACCCACGCGCAACTTCAGCCCATTCTGGGTAATCTCCATAACACGACTTTGACGCATAACCTCTGAAAAACATGGCTTCTAGGGATGACAAGTAAATGCCGGAAACACCAAGCCTGCTATCTGGGGGACAAAGGGTCGCAGGTTCAAATCCTGTCGCTCCGACCATTCATTCTCAGCGCCGATGCTGCCCTAGGCATCGGCTTATCTATTGCGGCGCATGTGCATGGACCCGCTGTTGACCGGACATGATGTGTCGCGAGCCCTGTCCCTTTGGGCGCAGTGCGAGGGCGGTGCCGCCCGGCTGATCAACCAGTCCGAAAACCAGATATTCGCAGTCACCGCCCGGTCGGGCGCGCGTTACGCGCTGCGGGTGCACCGCGTCGGCTATCAATCCCGCGCCGCGATCGAGAGTGAACTGGCTTGGCTCGCGGCCCTGAGCCGGGACACCGGCCTACCGGTCCCCACGCCGTTGCAGGGCCAGGATGGCCAACTGCTGCAAAGCTTCCCCAGTGCCGACGGCACGCAGCGTCTCGCCGTGCTGTTCGACTATATCGAGGGCGTCGAGCCGACACCCGCGGACGATCTGAGGGGGCTGTTCAATAGCCTTGGCCGGTACGCAGGGGTGTTGCACAACCACGCCCAGGCATGGGTTCGCCCCGTAGGCTTCGAGCGGCCCGAGTGGAACGCCAGCACCATCCTCGATACAGATGCCCCTTGGGGCGATTGGCGCCAGGCCCCAGGGGTTGGTCCGGACAATCGTAAGCTTCTCGACCAACTCGACCTGACGCTGCGCCATCGCCTCGCCGGCTATGGTCACGATTCAGAGCGCTTCGGCCTGATCCACGCCGACATGCGCCTGGGCAATCTGCTGGTCGATGGCGACACCGTCACCCTCATCGATTTCGATGACTGCGGTTTTAGCTGGTTCGTCTACGACTTTGCCGCCGCGATTTCGTTTCACGAAACCGAAGCCAATATGCCGGCACTCAAAGCCGCATGGATCACGGGCTACCAGACCGTTCGTCCGCTTGACGCTGCCGATATTGCTGCCATCGACACCATGATAATGCTCCGCCGCATGGCCCTGCTGGCCTGGGTCGGCTCGCACGCCGAAACGGGTCTCGCCCAGACCCACATGCCCGGCTTTGCCGCTGGCACCGCCATGCTCGCCGAGCGCTATCTGTCCGGCGCGCTGTGGGACGAAGCCGGCTAGATCAGCATGTGCTGCTGAGGCTGCGGGCCCGGCGTGTCCTTGTGGATGGCGCTGGCCACCCCCCAGATCAGTCCCACGATCAAAAAATAGTGCCGCCAGTGGTCGCTGTCGATGATCGCGGACTCGATCACCAGCATGACGAACGTCGACATCAGCGGGATCATCACCAGCCGATACCGTGAGTTGACGGTCAGCGCCTTGGCTCCGCGCCATAGCGTCAGGATGACCAGCAGATAATACATCGCCCCGCCGCCCCAGCCATAGACGTGGAGCACGGACACATAGACGTTGTGCGGCTCCTCGACCACGCGCAGATTGCGAAACTCGTGCGGCCCGATGCCCAGGGGATTATTGAGCGCCAGCTCGAACGCATAGCCCTGCCGGCCAAAGCGTCCCGAATCCCCCGTGTCATAGTTCTGTCCTGCGGCCCGCGCCTCGAATAGCTGGGACACCGAGGGGATGCTCAACAATCCGGCCATAGCCACGATCAACAGGCCGGCGCCGAGGATGGTCATGATCATGATCCGCACCTTGTCGCGCGCGGCGGCTTCAAGCCAGAAGCACAGCACCAGCACCGCCAGCGCGGACACGGCAAAATGGCCCCAGGCAGCGCGCGAGAAGCTGACGAAGACGCCGATAAACAGGATCACGAAGACGATGGCGGCCCAGACTTGCGTCCGCCCGCGTCCCAGCAACAGCCGCTGCAGCGCAAACATCGCTGGCAGGATGAGAAACGGTCCGAACACGTTCGGGTCGTTGAAGGTGCCCTTGGCGCGACCATAGCGTACGAACAGTTCGGCGCCCGGGATCAGGCCCAGATAGCCGAGCGTCCCCAACAAGGCGCAGGCCAGCGCCGCCCAGGTGTAGGCGCCGATGACGATGCGCATGCGCCGCTCGGTGTCCTCGGCGACATAATTGGCCGCAAAATACGAGGTCAGCATCAAAAACACGGTGACCAGCGAAAAAATCAGCGCATCGCTGATTTCGGTGAACCGCACCTGAAACACGCCGATCAGCGCAAAGGGGGTAAACCCGACGATGATGGCGAACAGCCCGAACGTCGACCGGTAGAGCCCCAGCCCCGACACCAGCGCGATCGGCAGCACGCACAGGAACATCACTTCGTAGGGCGATGGCTCGACCAGCACCATGGCGCCGCTGAACACCCAGATGCCCACCATGATGTCGAGCAGCCGCATGGCGCGGGCCTGCACGAAGGCCCGCCCGAGCGAGCGCGACCAGTTGGCGCCATCCCCGGTGTCGGGACTGACGGCGGTCAATATGCATTCTCGTTTTTGGACACCAGCGACACCGGCGTCATGGCAACGATGTAGAGATCGAACAGGATCGACCAGTTCTCGATATATGCCAGGTCATGGTCGACGCGGTGGATGATCTTGTCCACCGTATCGGTTTCGCCGCGCCAGCCATTGATCTGGGCCCAGCCGGTCATGCCGGGCTTGACGCGATGGCGGGCGAAATAGCCGGCCACTGCCTCGTAGTACAGCTTGTTGTCGGCCTTGGCCTGCAGCGCATGCGGGCGCGGGCCGACGATCGATAGCTCGCCGCGCAGCACGTTGAACAACTGCGGCAGCTCGTCGATCGAGGTGCGGCGGATGAACCGCCCGACCCTGGTGACGCGCGGGTCGCCCTTGGTCACCAGCTTTGCGGCGCCGGCATCGAGCTGGTCGATCTTCATCGAGCGGAACTTGTAAATCCGGATCAGCTCGTTGTTGAAGCCGTGCCGGTTCTGCCGGAAGAACACCGGGCCTGGGCTCTCGAGCTTGATGGCGATGGCGGTAATCAGCATGATCGGCCACAGCAGCAGCAGCGCCGTGACCGCCACCACCTTGTCGAACAACCATTTGAACACCAGGTTCCAGTCCGAAATGGGCCGGTCTGCCATGTCCAGCACGGCCAGATTGCCGACATAGGAATAGGCGCGCTTGGTGAACTTGAGCTTGCTGCGATGGGCTGACAGCCGGATATCGACCGGCAGCACCCAAAGCTGGGCCAGCATGTCGAGCACGCGCGATTCTGCCGTCAGCGGCATCGAGACGATGACCAAATCTATCGGAGTGCGCCGGCCAAATTCGACCAGATCGGCGATTTTGCCCAGCTTCTGGAGGCCTCCAACTTCTGGCGGCGAGCGACTGTCGAAGCGGTCGTCGAACAGCCCCAGCAGGGTCACGTCGTTGCTGGCGCTGGTCTCGATCTGCGTGATCAGTGCCTCGGCGTCGGTGCCGCCCCCGACGATGACGGTGCGGCGGCGCAGCCGGCCGGCGCGGGTCCAGTGGCGCACGAGGCTGTGCAAGGCCAGCCGATAAACAATCAGCAGCGCCGCCCCAGAAACCAGCCAGCTCACCAGCCAGAACCGCGACAGCAGATCGCCGGCCTTGAAGAAGAACACTGCCACCGGGATCATGGCGATAGCCACCACCCAGGCGACGAGGACCCGGATCAGCTGATCCATCAGCCTGCGATAAGCCGGGATGCGGTGGGTCCGCGCCAAATTGAACAGCACGTTGGCGATGATGCAGGATATCAGGATCGTCGGCCCGTAAAACGCCGGATCGGGGGGCTCGACGTAAAAGGCGTAGATCGCGAAGCCCAGCGCTCCCAGCAGCACAGCTTCCACGATCTGCGCCACGCCAACCACGACCGTCCCGGACATTGTCCGCTCGGCGGGTGCTGCGATCACCGCTTCGGCTTGTGGCGACAGGATATGGTCTGGATTGAGCGCGCCAGCCTTGGTGACGTGCCGCAGGACGGCCTTTTTGGGATCGACGCGAAACATGGAGAGTCCACCGGGACACGAACTGCCTGTATTTTCGGTCCAGGCGGTCGAGAGTCAATAAATTCGAGACATTAAGCTTTACGCAGCCCCGTCTCATAGACCTCGGCGATATTTGCCACCATGCGCTCAAGCGAAAAGTGATCGGCAACGAACTTTAGTCTGTGCTGCATTTGCGCCTGCGCTGCTGCCGGATCGTCGAGGCTGCGCTGCATGGCCGCACGCAGCGCTACAGCATCGCCCGCCGGCACCAGATGCTCCGCCGTCGGCCCGAAGATTTCGGGAATTCCGCCGACATTGGTTGCAATCACCGGCAGTTGCGCTGCAGCCGCTTCGAGCACGATGTAGGGCAGGGACTCTGCCAGCGACGGCACGACGGCGATCCGGCCCCTGGCAAAACTCTGCCGCGCCGGCTGTGCCCCAATCAGGCTCACGGCCCGGGTCAGCCCCAGCGTCTCGATCTGGCTGACCAGGGCGTCGCGCGCCCCGCCATCGCCCGCCATGACGAGGTTTGCCTGCGATCCGTCCGCCCGCTTGACCCCGGCCAGCGCGTCGATCAGCACGTGAATGCCCTTGAGGTCGCGCAACTCGCCGACGAATACGAAATCGGCGGCATCGGGCGCCTGTGGTACGGGCACGAATTCGCCCTGCTGCAGCCCGTTGTAGATCACCCGCGTCGGGCAGGTGGGAACACCGATCAGCCGGCCATAGGTCTGCTCGGCGTAGTGGCTTTCAAAGATGATCGCCGTGGTCTGGCGCATCAGCAGCCGCTCGAGCAGATGAAACACCCGCCCCGATGCGGAGGACTTGCTGAAATGCAGCACCCCGCCGTGCGGCGTATAGACCGCGATGGCCTTGCCGCCGCCGAGTTTTGCCAGCCGGGCATAAAACCCGCCCTTGGCGCCGTGGCCGTGCAGAATGTCGATATCGAGGGCGCGCGCCAGCCGGTGGACACCGATCGGCGCCGCCAGATCGCCGCGTCCCAGCACGCGCGGCATGGCAAAGCGATGAATCCCGAGGCTGGCGTGCGGCAGCAGCGCCCGTAGCCGCTCCTCGGTCTGGGCGTCATTGGCGAGACTATCGACCACCAGCCCCAGCTGGTGACCGTCCGCGGCCAGCGCTCGGGTCAGATCGGCCACGTGTCGGAACAGCCCGCCGACCGGCGCCCGCATCACCTGCAGAATGCGCAGTTTGCGCGCAGCCGATTGTCCGCTCAGAACCATCGTTCTTCGATGACGACGGTGTCACCCGGGAACAGCGGGAAGTCGAGGTTGACCTTGACCCGGGCCATCTTGTTGCCCTGCCGGCGATACACCAGCGCATAGTCGCGGTTGGCGGTCACCGAATAGCCACCGGCCACGGCGATGGCGGCGCGCACGGTCATGCCGAAGACGTAGGGGAACTGCCCGGAATTGCCGATTTCGCCCTGGATGAAAAACGGCCGGTATTCGGTGACTTCGACGGCCACATTGGGATCGCGCATGAAGCCGTTCGACAGCGCTGCCGCCAGGTTGGCGCTCGCGGCGCGCGTCGTCTGGCCCTTGACCTGCACCGAGCCGACCAGCGGAAAGGCGATCGCTCCGGCATCATCGATCTTGTAGGTGTCGCTCAGCTCTTCGTCGCCATAGACGGACACCCGGACGGTATCGCCGGCGTCGAGCTGATAGGGCCCCTTGGTGTCCACCAGATACGTAGCGTCCGGCGTCGTGGCGCAGCCGGCCAGTGGCGGGGTCAGGGCAATGATGAGAACTGGCAGCCAGCGCATCGCGATACTCGCGCATTAATGATCAGCCCAGTCTGCCGATTTATGGTTAACAATTCGCTCCACTGCGCCACAATTCATGCATCCAGCAAAGGGTTTAACGGATTACTTACCATGCCGGGGCCATAACAGGCCGAAGATTTAGGAACATGCGATGGCCTTTGAGACGCAGGCAATGCGGGATGCGCGCATAGATATCGGCGCCCTGCTGGGCGCGGTGTTCAGGCGCCTGCCACGCATCATCCTGGTGACGCTGCTGCTGCTCGGCATCACCTACGTGCTGCTGATGTTCTCGCCCAAGCTCTATGAATCCTCGGCGTCGATCCTGGTGGAGCCCCGCGGCACCGCCGATCAACAGATCCAGAGCACCACGGCCAGCGAGACGGGCCTGATATCGAGCCAGATCGAGCTCATCAAATCGCGCGATACCCTGCTCAACGTCATCGACCAGCTTGATTTGCGCGCCGTGCCCGAGTTCAACGGTTCGGAGGGCGGTGGCCTGTCGGTTTCTGCCATCATGCAGCAGTTGATGGGCGAAAAGCCCGTCGCCGCCACCGACGACGAGACCATCCTCAACAATCTCTACGATCGCCTGACCGTGGTGCAGGAACGCGATTCCCGCCTGATTTCGGTGCTGGTCCGCTCCAGCAGTCCCCAGCGCGCCGCCGATATCGCCAATGCGGTCGCCAATGCCCACGTGGCCCGGCGCGCCCAGTTGTCACTGTCCGACACCGCCGAAGCTTCGGATTGGCTGCGCCTCGAAATCGAGCGCTTGCGCGGCGTCGTGACCGAGGCCGAAACCGCCGTCGCCGATTACAAGGTCAACAACGATCTGTTCGTGGGCGCCAACAACACCAGCCTGCCCGATCAGCAATTGTCCGCCATCGCCACCCAGATCACCGCGGCGCAGGAGCGCAAGAGTGCAGCCGAGACGCGCGCCGGCCTGATCCGCAGCATGCTCGATCGCGGGCAATCCATCGAAGGCATGGCCGACGTCCGCGATTCAGCGGTTATCCAGCAGTTGAGCCAGGAAAAGGCGCGCCTGCAGGGCGAGCGGGCCCAGCGGTCTGCCACCTTGCTCGAGAACCACCCCGTCATTCAGGCGCTGAACGCCCAGATCGGCGAGCTCGACGCCCAGATGACCGCCGAAGCGCGGCGCGTCGCGGCGTCGCTGGAGGCCGAAAGCCAGATCGAAGCCGATCTCGAAACCTCGTTGCAGGCACAATTGGCCGATGCCAAGCAGGTCGCTTCGACCGCAACGCAGAACACCGTCACGCTCGATGGCCTCGAGCGCGAAGCTGCGGCCCAGCGTAGCCTGCTCGAAAGCTATCTGGCGCGCTACAACGAGGCTTTTTCGCGCACCGAATCCGATTCCGTCTTGCCCGACGTCCGCGTGGTCAGCGTTGCCGCCCCGTCGGTGATCCCGGCCTCGCCGAAAACCACGCTGATCATGATGGCTGTCGGACTCGTGTCCGTGCTGCTGCAATTGGGGCTCGTGGTGTTTTCCGAGTTGATCTCGGGCCGCGCCATAACTGCCGTTCGCCCCTACGAGCGCCCGCAGGACGAACTCGACGAAGCGCCCTTCGTCCCCGACGACCTCGAACCTCAACAGCGTCTGGAACAGCCTGTTGCCGCCGCTCCGGTCAGCGAAGTGACCGAGTTCACCCAGGCCATGTCGGATTCCGCGCCCGCTGCGGTTGCGGCGCGGGCATCGCTGATTGCCCCGGCTGCGCCGCGCGCCGTCCCGTTGTTTGCCGCACTTGGCAATCCTGCGCCTGCTGCCGTGCTGCCCGTCGCCGAACCGGCGGTCGACGAGGAGCCGCGTCTCGTCACCTTCGCAGATCTCGCCACCGATCTGGTGCTCAAGCGCCATAAGCTGTTGGTCCTCGCGGCCCACGCCGGCAGCAGCGATTGCGAAGCCCTCGCCGAGGAATTGATCGGCGAAGTGCTCTCCCGTGGCCTCAGCGCAGCGCTGGTCGACGCGGTCAGCACTCGCGTCAGCAGCGAGGCCGGTCTGTCCGATCTCAGCGTCAACGCCGCCACCTACGGCGATGTCGTACACAAATCGACCGATGGCAATTTTGCCGACATTCCCTGGGGGCGCCTGCCTGCGATGTCGGCCATTTCGAGCAAGCCGCTGACCCTGATCGAAGCGCTCGGCGATATCTACGACGTCATCATCGTGATGACCGGGGCCGTCGCTTCGGGCTTCAGCCTGCCGCTGTTCCAGGGCTTTAGCGGCCGGTTGGTGGTCGTCGCCGGCGATGGAGACGATTTCAACCAGGTGTGCGAAACCCGCCGTCAACTGCTCGAAGCCGGCTTCGAGGGCGCCGATATCGCTGCACTGCCGGCCCGTGAAGCGGCCTGAGCGCCGATGTCGCTCAAATACCAGGCCATCAGAGCCATGTTCGAAGTGCTCTGGCGGTCCCGGCTGCCGGGTCTCGTCCGGGCGCTGTCCAAATCGCGTGGCGTGATCTTCACGCTCCATCGCGTATTGCCCGATGCGCCCGCCGATTTCGCGCCGAACGCCATCCTGCAGATCCAGCCCGCATTTCTGGACTATGTGATCGAACGGCTGCGCGCCCTCGATATCGACATCGTCTCGCTCGACGAAGCCCTGGAGCGGCTCGCCGCGCCCGCTAGGGGCAAGCCCTTCGTGGTCCTCAGCTTCGACGACGCCTATAAGGACAATCTCACCCACGCCCTGCCCATTCTGCGCCGCCACGAAGCACCCTTCGTGCTCTATGTGCCCACTGCGCTCGTCGAGGGAACCGGCGAGCTGTGGTGGCAGGCCATCGAGGATATCATCGCGCGCGAAGACGCCATCAGCTTCACGGTCGACGGCCACACCACGCAATTGCCGACGCTGACGGTGAGCGAGAAAACCGACGCCTTCGAGGCGCTGTACTGGCAGATGCGCAAGATGCCCGAACCGGACCGGCTGGTTCTGCTGGCCAGTTTCGCCACAGCCTATGAGTACGATCTGGCCCGGCAATGCCGCGATCTCATCATGGATTGGGCCGAGCTCGGCACTATCGCCAGCGACCCGCTCTGCACCATCGGCGCGCATACGGTTCATCACTACGAATTGGCCAAGCTGCCCTTGCAACTCGCCCTCGCGGAAATCGACCAGTCGGCAGAAACCATCCGCGAGCACTTCGGGAAACGTCCAGCTCATTTCTCCTATCCGCTCGGCGGGCCGCTGTCGGCTGGCCAGCGCGAGTTCGAGATGGTGCGCGATCTGGGCTTTGCCTCTGGTGTCACCACACGGCCCGGCGGTCTGTACGCGCACCACGCCAAGGCGCCGCACGCCTTGCCGCGGGTTTCGCTCAACGGCGCGTTCCAGTCGCGGCCTTATGTCGATGTCTTTGCTACCGGTGCGATCCTTTCCGCCATGGGCCGGCTGACGGGCTGATCTACTCGGGCCGCGCCATCCAGCGGATCACCGCCATGGCGGGAAACACCCAACCCATGCCGGCGACCACGAAATAGGGCATCAGGATCCAGATCGGCAGGCCCTCGGGCAGGGCGAGATAAACCGAGGTGAACACCGACAGCCAGACGGCAATCGAGCCCAGGATCAGAAAAACGCCGATTAACTTGCGGTTACGCTGTGTCATGTGCGGCAACGGGTCTATTGCGGGATGGCTTTGGCGGGCATACCACTTCGATCCGCTGACCGACACCGGGAAACTGCCGTGACCACCGATCAAACTGCCGCACTGAGCCAAATTCGCTACGCCGCCGACAAGCTGCGCCCCGTGCGCATCTGGCTTTACGGAATGGCGGCGTTTGTTCTGCTCATGGTGGTCGTCGGGGGTATCACCCGGCTAACCGAATCGGGCCTCTCGATCACCAGCTGGAAGCCGATTTCCGGCACCTTGCCGCCGCTCAACGACGCACAGTGGAACGCCGAATTCGACGCGTACAAGCAGATCCCGCAATACTCGGTGCTCAATTCCTGGATGAGCCTCGATGATTTCAAATACATCTTTTTCTGGGAATATCTGCATCGCCTGCTCGGCCGCCTGCTCGGCCTGCTGTTCCTCGTGCCGTTCGTGGTGTTCCTCGTTCAGAAGCGCTTTACCCCCCAGCTCGCTTGGCCGCTGTTCGGCCTGTTCCTGCTTGGCGGTTTCCAGGGTCTCTTGGGTTGGTGGATGGTGTCATCGGGCCTGACCGAATTGACTTCGGTGTCGCAGTACCGGCTGTCGGCCCACCTCACCGCCGCCTCGCTCCTCTTCGTCGCACTAGTCTACGTGCCCCGCTCGATCGAGTCGGGCAGGGTCGTCGGGCAAGTCAAGCCGTTCCATCTCTGGTCGGCCGGCGTTTTGTTGGCGCTGATAATCCTCCAGATCGCTGCCGGTGCCTTCGTCGCGGGCCTCGACGCCGGCATGGGCTACAATACCTGGCCGCTAATGGATGGCGCCATCATCCCCAACGGTCTTGGTGTGATGCAGCCGCTGTGGCGCAATCTGTTCGAAAATGCTTTGACCGTGCAGTTCGTCCATCGTGGGCTCGCCTATCTCGTCATCGCCTATCTGGCAGTGCTTGTCTGGCGCCAGTCGCGTAGCGGTGGTTTTGCCGCAGTCCACGGCTGGCTGCCACGCCTCGGGCTGCTGGTGCTCGTCCAGATCGTTCTCGGCATTATGACGCTGCTTCACGCCGTCCCCATCTCGCTTGCCGTCGGCCACCAGGCCATGGCCTTCATGCTCGCCGGCGCCACCATCGCCTACATCGCCGACATGCGCCGGGCAGGGCGCTAATGTTCCCCAACACCCGATGTCATCCCGGCGAAGGCCGGGATCCATCCTGAGGTGTTCGACATAACACAAATTACGGTATCATAATACCGCGTCCGTAACCCATTGAAATAACTGCCTAAAATCTACCCTCTTGACGCCTCGTGGAATCCCCCCTACACCCCCGCTCGAACATGCCGCTTTCTCTCTGGATGAAGGCTGGCAAGCCTCGAGACTCTAGGGAATTCAAGCATGAGCACTTACTCGGCAAAACCGAGCGAGATCGAAAAGAAGTGGATCCTCATCGATGCCAATGGCCTCGTTGTCGGTCGCCTCGCATCGATCATTGCCAGCCGCCTGCGCGGCAAGCACAAGCCAACCTTCACCCCCCACATGGACATGGGCGACAACATCGTTGTCATCAATGCCGACAAGGTGAAGCTGACCGGTCGCAAGCTCGACCAGCACAAGTTCTATTGGCACACCGGTTTCCCCGGCGGCATCAAGGACCGGACCGCTCGTGAACTGCTGGAAGGCCGTTTCCCTGAGCGCGTTCTCGAAAACGCCGTGCGTCGCATGATGCCGGGCGGTCCGCTGACCCGGGCGCAGCTCAAGAATTTCCGCGTCTATTCGGGCGCCGAGCATCCCCATGAAGCGCAGAACCCAGCCGTCCTGGACGTTGCTGCGATGAACCCCAAGAATGCGCGGTTGAAGTAAAATGGCTGAAACCATCAACTCCCTCGAAGACCTCGGCACCTCCACTGTCGCTCCGACCGTGAACCTGGCACCTGTCCATGTTCAGAAGCTCGACGCCCAGGGCCGTGCCTACGCAACCGGCAAGCGCAAGAACGCTGTCGCCCGCGTCTGGATCAAGCCCGGCAAGGGCACCGTGACCGTCAATGGCCGCGAATTCGCGACCTATTTCGCGCGCCCCGTGCTGCAGATCATCGTCAAGCAGCCGATCGTCGCGACCGAACGCACCGACCAGTACGACGTCGTCGTCACTGTTGCCGGTGGTGGTTTGTCCGGCCAGGCCGGTGCTGTGCGTCACGGCATCTCCAAGGCCCTGAACTTCTTCGAGCCAGGCCTGCGCCCCGTGCTCAAGAAGGGTGGCTTCCTGACCCGTGACAGCCGCGTCGTCGAACGCAAGAAGTACGGCAAGGCCAAGGCCCGCAAGTCCTTCCAGTTCTCCAAGCGTTAAGCTTCGGATATTAAGCATTTACAAGGGGCCGGGAAACCGGCCCTTTTTCTTTGTGGGCTTGCGCTCGCCGCCCCCGCCCCTCATCTACCGATCACATGCAAATCCTCGTCACCCGCTTTCACCTGCTGATCCTGACGGTCACCGTTGCCATCACCGGCGTCGGTTTTTTCCGCGTGCCCGCCGACTATGCCTATCCCGCCCACTGGACCGCCAGCACCGCCGACTGGCTCTGGCCACGTAATGTCGCGCTCCCCGTCGCCCCGATCCTGCAAATCATCCTGCTGCTCGCATTCTTCCTTCTCGGCCGCGCCCTGACCAAAAACCACTACGCCAAGGTGCAGCACATCCTCGACCCTGCGCTGACTTTAGTCATGCTGGTCATCGCCGCCTGCCAGCTCGGCCTGTTGCTCACCGGCATCGGCTCCGATCTCGATTTCGTCCGCGTCACCGCCTTTGGCCTTGGCGCCGCGCTCATCATTCTCGGCATCGTGCTGTTCGAAGCCGAACGCCACACCTACGCCGGCTTTCGCATGCCCTGGCCCATCCGCACCGACATAGCCTGGCGCCTGGTCCACCGCATTACCGGCCTGACCTGCGGCCTCATCGGTATCGGCCTCATCGCCGCCGCCTGGTTCGACATCGGCCTCGGCCCGCTTCTCATCGCCTGCGCCAGCGCCCTGATCCTGCCGCCAATCGTCGCCGCAGCAGCCACGCTGACGCAACGCTAAGTCATTGCCCTGAAACAAACCTGCGCGGGATGAATTTCCCTGCACGCCGGATACAACGCAAATCCGTGCGCAGCTAATTTGGACCGTACAGAATAGTGTGTGGCTAATTTCAAGGCGTCGCGCCCATGTTTTAAGCGGCCCACCACTCTGCAGGTTCGACATGTCCCCAACCACGCTATCCGCTCCGCGCCTCACCCGCGCGCCAAAACCGTTTTACCGCAGCTTCGGCTTCCAGGTGCTCGCTGCCATGGTCGTCGGCCTGATCCTCGGCTACATCGCCCGCCAGATGGGGCCCGACGCTGCCGGCAACGCCAACTGGCTGACCCAGACTTTAGCTACCATTGGCTCGACCTTCGTGTCGCTGCTGCGCGCCCTTGTGCCCGTGCTGGTCTTCACCGCCATCGTCGCCTCGATCGCCAATCTGCGCGAGCTCAACAATGCCGCCAAGCTGGTCTGGCAAACACTGCTGTGGTTCGCCATTACCGCCTTGATCGCCGTTGGCATCGGCATTGCCCTCGGCCTCATAATTCAGCCCGGCATTCACACTGCCGTCACAGAAGCCGCGGCCCAGGCGCCGTCGTCCAGTGGCTCCTGGCTGGATTTCCTCAAGGGCATCATCCCATCCAATATCCTGGGCCTGCAGGCGTCGACCCGCGTCTCCGATAGCGGCGCGACCACCAGCCTCAACTTCAACGTGCTGCAGATCCTCGTCATCTCCATCGCCGTCGGCGTTGCGGCGCTGCGCGTCGGTCCCGCCGCCGATCCGTTCCTCGCCTTCAACCGCTCCTTCCTCAAGATCGTCCACAAGATCCTGTGGTGGGTCATTCGCCTGACCCCGATCGGCACCATTGGCCTGCTCGGCAACGCCGTGGCGGTCTATGGCTGGGACGCCCTGGCGCAGCTTGGCTGGTTCTCCGCGGCTATCTATATCGGCCTCGCGCTCGTGCTGTTCGTCGTCTATCCCGTGCTGCTGCAGGCGCACGGCCTCAATCCCATCCGCTATTTCCAGAGCGCCTGGCCTGCCATTCAGCTGGCCTTCGTGTCCCGCTCGTCGATCGGCACGCTGCCGCTGACCGAACGCGTCACCGAACAAAACCTGGGCGTGCCACGCGAATACGCCGCCTTTGCCGTGCCGCTCGGCGCCACCACCAAGATGGACGGCTGCGCCGCGATCTATCCGGCTATCTCGGCCATTTTCGTCGCGCAGTTCTTCGGCATCCAGCTAGGCCTGCAGGAATATCTGCTGATCGTCTTCGTGTCGGTCATCGGTTCGGCTGCCACGGCGGGCCTCACTGGCGCCACCGTCATGCTGACCCTGACGCTGTCGACCCTTGGCCTGCCGCTCGAAGGCGTTGGCCTGCTGCTCGCCGTCGATCCGATCCTCGATATGGGCCGCACCGCCGTCAACGTCGCCGGCCAGGCGCTGATCCCCACCATCGTCGCCAAGCGCCAGGGCATTCTCGATCAGGCAACCTATGATCGCGGTGAAAGCATCGATGCGCTCGACGTCGATAGCGCCGTTCCAGCCCAATAGGGCAGGGCGCGACCAAACGAAAAGGGAGGCAATTGCCTCCCTTTTTCATGCGCCTCGTTGTCAGCCGACCAGTTTCAACGCCGGCTTGATCTTGCGCAACTTTTTCTCTTTGGGCACCCGCGGCACATAGCTGCCCATCACCCGTTCGATC
>Ga0247806_10000214_pt1 | contig 39726 bp, 34 predicted proteins | sample UWRJL059202B1_FD_179935 | JGI IMG/M metagenome (GOLD analysis project Ga0247806, IMG submission 179935) | Plant litter microbial communities from Arlington Agricultural Research Station in Wisconsin, United States - UWRJ-L059-202B-1 | ecosystem: Environmental > Terrestrial > Plant litter >... | reverse complement strand
CCCTGCCAGAACTCGATCAATGTCGGCTTCAGGATGTAGCCGCCCCAATGTGGCGGACGCGGTACTTCTCCAGGAAAACGTTTCGAAAGCGCTTCGATCCGATGTTCAAGCACTTCGCGGCTTTCGAGCATCGCACTTTGCTGGGATGCCCAGGCACCAATCTGGCTTCCCCGTGGACGGGTCGCGAAATAAGCATCGCTGACCGCCGGATCCACCTTGACGGTAATTCCTTCGATACGCACTTGTCGCTCGAGCTTATTCCAGAAGAACAATGCGCAGGAATAGGGATTGATCTCCAGCTCCTTGCCTTTCTGGCTGTCGTAATTCGTGTAGTAAACAAATCCTTCAGCGATCAGCTCTTTCAGGTACACAATGCGCGAGCTCGGCCTGTGGAACATGTCCACCGTTGTGACCGACATCGCGTGTGGCTCAGCCTGATTGGCATCAAAAGCTTCCTTGTACCAGGTTTCGAAAAATGCGATCGGGTCCTTGCCCACGTGGTCGGAAAGCGTTCCTTTGTCAAAATTGTGGTGATCGTCGCGTATTTGTTGCAGGAAATCGTCCATGCTTTGAGTTTGAAATGACAAGCTATGAAAAATCAGCTACTGCACGGGCAGCAACTGAAGTCTTATTTGAATTGGGTCCGGGATCAGATCGTGTCTTCTTCGGCTTCTTCTGAAAATTCGTCTTCGAGCTCGCTGTCGGAATCGTCGTCCTGGTCTTCATCCTCATCTTCCAGCTCTTCGTCGTCGAAGTCAGAGCCTGGCGCAGAGAATACCGGTTTTCCGGTCTTTCCTGTGGAGATCGATGGTGTCTCGAGCTCAGACAACGGCTTGCGGGAAATTTCTTTGTCCAGCTCTTCGTTGTACGGGAAGATATCCACAATCGGCGAAATGATAATCGACGGAATGAGGAAATCCACCATCAGCGTAGACAGGCTTTCCTGCATGCGATCGTAGGCATCTTTGACAGAATGTGCCGATATCAGGAAGTTCTGGGATACCTTTTTCGGCTTTTCGGAATCTTCCGTGGCACCTTCATAGGTAATCTTGCATTTATACCAGGTATCGCTGTCCTCGTAGTGGAAGATATCGTGGAAATCCGTGCGGGCAATGTTCGTAACCGTAAACTCACCGCGAATGATCGCACCCAATTCTTCATAGATGCGCGCTTCCGCGTCCGTGAAAGTCATTGCAGCCAGTAAGTAAGGCTCGGAAACACGCTTGAAAGCGCCGTTTTCCAATTGTTTGGTATATTTAACTTTAACTGTAAACCAAGTATTCATGCGCTTGTCTCATTAAACAGGAGGCCCTCTTCAGTATGCTGTGTATCGGCCTCGCTTCGTACAACTTCTCTCTTTCTGTTCAGAAAATTCTGAAGTGCGAAAATAATGAAAATTTGGCAATTGGCGATTCCCGGCCGATGAAAGTTTTCCGGGCAGATGCCGCTGTTTTAAACTTCCGGAAACGAACAGGCGCCGGATCCTATGGGTAGATGCGGCGCCTGTTGAAATACTTTTTTGCTGAACGTTTATTCCGCCGGCAATTTGTGCTGACCTTCTTTGATCTCTTCGATCATTTTTTCGTTGAAAGCCGGCAGATCTTCCGGCGTGCGGCTTGTCACCAATCCCTTGTCGACAACGACTGCTTCGTCGAGCCATTCAACCCCGGCATTGATCAGGTCGTGTTTGATAGACTTGACAGAGGTCATCTTGCGCCCGTGTACGACCCCCGCGCTGATCAGGCTTTGTGGACCGTGGCAGATCGCCGCAACGGGTTTTCCTTCTGCGAAGAAATCCTTGATGAAATCGAGTACGTGCGGCTCTACCCGCAACAAGTCGGGATTGATCACCCCGCCTGGCAATACCAAAGCGTTGTACTGCGCAGAAGACACTTTGTCTATCGTATTGTCCACTGTATATTCGGCGCCCCAGTCTTTGCCGGACCAGCTTTTGATCTTTCCAGGCTCCAGGCTCACGATCTCTGTTTCCCAACCTTGCGCTTCCAATGCTTCTTTCGGAGATTTTAACTCGCTTTCTTCAAATCCATGTGTGGCCAAAATGGCGATGCGTTTGCTCATAGCTGTGATTTTAATGATTTTACAATTCGTGAATAAAGTTAAAGAGACCATTGCCGGCAAAAAGCCAAATAATACTAATCCGTGTTAAGATATGTTAGGTGTTTTATCCTGGAAATTATTCATTTTATGGAAAAATCCAAAGATTGGAATTTTTTAGGATTCCTATTTTGACATACGTGTGGAATGGATTTCACGGACTGCGAAATGTAGATTAAAAAAGCGATTAAAAATCAAAAAAAGTTAAATCAATAAAAACGTTTTAAAAAGTTCGATTTTTCAACTGTATACGCTCAAATACTTTTAAAAAGGCATAAATAACTAGGAACGCGTAGCAATTAAAATTTGTAAACAACAGTAAAACAGCAAACTAAAATACTTGTTCAACTAAAATAATTTAAAGTGCGTTTGTCACCATTATCGGTTCCAATATCCGGTCTGTTTTTATTTGGAATCACAACTTTAGGATCTTACAGCAGTTCAATTTTACGGCTTATGTGTCTTTTTAAACCATTGGCGGGCAGTAAAATGCATCTACCTTTGTCCCCGGAAATGAAACTCAAAACAGGTTTAATTTTTATAAAACACACATGAAAAACATTATTACACTACTGATTATCTCTTTCACTTTGACTTTCTCTTTTGGTCAGACCGTACAGAACGGAAATTTTTCCAATAACAATACAGGCTGGGGGTGTTCTCCGGAAATCAACAACGAAGCCATATATGGTGGCAACAGCGCGACCAACCTCGTAGCTGAGATCGATGCCGCAGCTGGTTTATGCCAGACGATCAGCGGATTTACAGTCGGAAGTGTTTACAGACTTTCCATTTCCGCTTCAAGACGTACAGGTTCCTGCCCGGGGCCTGATCCGGCGAAGGTCAACGTAACCATCAATGGCGGCGCTTTGAGTACCTCTTTCACAAGAGCAGGGAATTTCAACCTCACGAGCTCGGCTTTTACTTTCACAGCAACCAATACAACACAAACGTTGACCCTCGCCCCTGCTTTCAGTACGGTAACCTGCGGCGTGATCGTAGACAATATTGGGATCACCCTGGTGAGCGCCCTGCCGATTGAGCTTGTCTCCTTCAACGCAACGCCGGATGCCAACAATACAGTAATGCTCGACTGGATCACCGCTTCTGAAAAAGACAATGATTTTTTCTCCATCGAACGTTCTACTGATGGCACGGACTGGGAAGTATTGTCCAACACCAAAGGAGCGGGGAACAGTACCGCAACATTGCGCTACAACGACCTCGACGAAAATCCGATCGATGGCTTGTCATACTACAGACTGAAACAAACGGATTTCAACGGGGCGATGTCTTACTCCGACATCGTTGCCGTGAACAGGAAAGCAGCCGATTTCAAAGTGTACCCAAACCCGGTACAGGGAGAATTCACGATTGAAGGTGCAGACATCGACAACGCAACGATCTCGATCTACGATCCGCTCGGACAATTGGTGCACACAGAACCTGTCTCCGAAATGCAGAAGAGAATTTACAACACAACGGGCTTCAAAACCGGCGTTTATTTCATCCGCATCGACAAAGCCGGAACATCCGAAACACGTAAAGTAACCGTCATCAAATAAACTGATGATTCATACATAGCGCCGATCAAGTGCCTTCCACCCGGAGGGCATTTGTGGTTTCAGGAGGATTGAAACGGTTTTTGTCCAAAAAAAGTTAAGGCTTATCCAACTATCTTTGAATGGCTTACCTTTATAAAAGTCCCAAACATGACTTTATGAAAAAAAGACTTTTATGCACCTGTATCAGCTTATTTCTCCTTGTTTCCTGTCATCGGGATTCGCCCGAAGCAGAAGAATCGGCACAGGAGCGACAAATCGCGCATGCGCTCACCGGTATTTTCGCCGCCACGATTCCCTGCGGGGATTGTCCCGGGATCGACATCGAGATCAGCTTCTTTAAAGACCATACGTTTTGCCGCACGACCTACAACCAGGGTTCCGACATCGACAAAACCAAAATGGACATCGGTTCCTGGGAAGTGGATGCAGACAGCCTGATCACGATCCATATTGAAAAAAATGAAGCAACACAATATTTCAAGCTCAACAGCACGCAGGAGCTCGCGATGCTGACCAAAGAAAAAGAATCGGTTGCCGGAGAATTGGCAGATAAATACGTCTTGCGGAAACGCTGACAGGAAGAAAATAGCTGTAAACAAGGAATCCGCCGGCTGCTACAACCGACGGATTCTTTAAATAATTGAAAACCACTTATGAAAGTACGGGCAAGTTAAATAAACTGTTGCGGCCGTACATCTTAATTCGGGCGAAGCTGCCCAATCGATTCGTGAACAAACGTTTTTAACAAGTGAAGGAAATCTGTTTTTAGCCATGATGCCTATAACGCCTCGAATTTACGACCGTCCTTCAACACGATGAAAGACTTGTTGAACAGCTCCACCAGAACGAGGTTGCCATAAATTTCATACAAGGCATCGGTTTGGGTGGTGATCTCCTGCACCTCTCCATCGATAAAAGCGCTGACACCACCCTGCAGGTTGCGGAAAGCATAAATCCCGTTCTTGATCTTGTAGTCTTTCGGCTTGTAGCTGCTGACGAGCGTCTTTTTGCCCTGATAAAACGTATAGACCATGTTGTTCTCGCCCCAAACGACGATGTCGTCACGCGTATCCCAGAAAGTCGCCGAAAAGTTCGTCAGCGCATGCTTGTCGTTGCCCGCATAATAATTCAGGTTGCCATTGAGGTCTTCGTAGACCGCGAATCCCCTGCCCGCCTTGAATTTATGAACGTACATCGGTTCCACATCCACAAAAGTCCCTTTTTCAAAAACGGCAAAGGTTTTTTGGGTCGGATCGTTGAAAGCGATCATGTCGGTTCCCGCGCTGAAAGTAACCGGTTGCTGCCACACGCCGATGTCGTAAATGTGGCCCTGCCAGAATACCTTGTAAAACTCGCCGTTGTCCTTAAAAGCCAGCAGGTTTTCGCCGATGTAGTCCGGCATGTATAAATCGCCGGTAACCGTGTAGAGCGGCAAAATCTGGCCGCGGTAATAGACGTTCACCATGTTGAAGCGCGTGTCTTCAAAAACGATCAGGCTGTCGGTCACGGCATAATTGCGCCCGAACATCGTCAGGATCTTCTTCTGTCCGTCCTCGAGCGTGAACAGGGTTTGTCCGATGTTCCAGGCGATCTGGTAATCCGAGATCTTGTATTCGAGGATCTGGTTGCTGATCGTTTGTACTTTCTCGCCGTCGTACACGCGTAAATCGCCGCGGTTGTCGATGTAGGCCACGAGGTTATCCCCCGCCACAAAAGACTGGATGCGCTGAAATTCGATCTGCCTGAAATTGTTGTGGTAGAAGGTCCTGAAATACCCGTTGAAATCAATGAACGGCGCTACCTGCGCATGGAGCGACAACGTACAGAACAGCAAAATGAATAAGCCTGAAATTTTCATGCACTAAAAATAGCAAAAATAAGACCACGGATTTCACAAGCTTTGCCAAATGGCTGTAAGTCGCGGATTTGACAGCGAAGTAGTATCGCATATGAAAGTTTCAGTTTGAAAGAAGAATTGACCAGCCGATGAACAATACCAATTTCGGGAATTAACAGGACTTTGTTATATTTACGTTTCAACTTTATACATGATCCCATGAAAAACAATTTAATCCTTTTGCTGCTCGCTTTGATCTCCGGATCTTCCTTTGGTCAGACCTATTACCAGGGCGTGGGCGACGAAGACTATCAGAATTTAATGAAAAATGGTTTGACGTACGTATTAACCGGCGATGAAAACATCGATCCGGTCATCGAAGCCGCGCTGAAAGATGCATGGAAAGTCACGCCCTATAAAATCATCGATGCATCCCAGGAAGCGACCTTGAAAAACGACGATGTGCAGCTCAAACTACTGGCCGAAGAGGGCATCCCGTTTCCGCTGAACCTGTCGATCATCAGCGTAAAAACGTTGAAAAAGAACGGGGTTGGTCTCCACAGCACAACTGCGATGGCGAACATCACGGGATTCACCGGTGTCCTGAACGAAAAGAGCCTGTACTACTTCATCCCTTACCTGGTCAGCGCTTTCGACGACATGGCCGTGAAGATGAATGCCGACAAAATGGAACAAAAAGGCGTTTCCTACTACAACAAAATGAACGCCTTGTACATTCCGGCTGCCAAAGCGCTGCAAGAAAAAACGCTGTTGATCGTAGATAAAGACAACACAGTTGTCAATGAAGCCGAACTGAAAAAAGCAGGCATCAAATATGAATTTGTTTCGTTTGACCGCTTCGTAGAGCTCGAATCCAAAGACGCAGCCAATTACTGCTTGCTCTACCTGAACCCAAGCATGTATGCAGAGATCACGATCTTCAACCTGGACGATAAATCGATTGCGTATACGCATCATTACCTGAAAAACGTGCAGGTGCTCGACAAAGGCGACATCAAACTGATTGTTGCGGGTTGGGCGTTGTAAAGCGTTAGATCTGACTTTTTCCGTTAAGAAATATAAAAGCCCCTGGAAACTTTTGTTTCCAGGGGCTTTTTGTGTTTTGATATGCATGCCTGGCATGAACTCGCATCTCCGTCGTCCGGATGAAAGGGGTTGCATCGGGTTCGTTTGTAACAGGTCCCAAAACGCAACCAGGTCGCTGTTGCCTGCCTGTTCCGATTGAAGTTTTAAAAGATTTGAATCCGCCGGTAACTGCTTATGATGAAATCGTTAAAAATCATTCTGCAAGGTCATCCTACTGAAAAGCCTGATATCTTTGGGTGAACTAAATCTGGTCTAATGCAAAAATCATCCTCAGCCACCTTCCTGCAATCCTTATTGCTCTTTTTATGCGTCAGTACTGCGCTATCAGCTGCCGGACAAAGTGAAAGGGTGAAGAAAAAATGGGCATTGAAAGATAGTCTGCGTACAACAGCCGACAGTCTCTACGGCGTATACATCACGAAAGATCTCGAAGACTGCTTTCAAACCATCAACGCCTTTTGGGATGACAGTACCCGAAATGCAGTCCGCGCGATGGAAGAGCAGGAGTTTTCAGCGCGTACGCACCGTGGCTTTGGAATGTGGATGAGGAACAACTGGCAGCTCTGGGGTGGATCGCGCCTTTCCGTATATTTCAACAAGCTGGAGATTTATCATCCAGATGACATGTCAGCAATCATACTCACTTCCTACCACCGGTTCCTGAACGGGAAAGAGGTAGGCCTGGAATCGCAGATCAGCTTGTACCGGGACTATTGGAAAAGCGTTGACACGCGGAAAGACGAATCGAAAAAACTGGAATTCGCCGCCTACCAAACAGGCGATACCGTTCTTTTTGATTATCCCTTAGATTTCGTTTCCCGCAAACAGGAAAATGCTTACTACGACGATGTTTGCATCGCCACCGGAAAAATCATCGAAAGGAACGAGGAGAAATTCTTGATCAAAGTGCTCCTGCTGGAAAGTTGCAGTAGACGTGGAATTATTTGCTACGACAACAAAAATCACACATTTTACGATCCGAAAACCAGGACCTGGAAAAAGCAGCTGCTGAGAAAACGGAAACGGCAGAAATCCGGTGAAGCGCGCTGGTACACATATAACGATTGGGACACAAAGGATTAGTTGCGTGAATCCGTGTGTGCCGTGCTATTTGAGATGGCCCAATTTCAAGATCATCGTATTCCTGACATTATCGTCAATCGAATCGTCGACGTAGGTTTGCATGTTTAGGTAATGTACATCATCTGTCCACGTGTAGGACTTGTAAGCATGGTGCAGCGCATCAAAAGGAACAGCCGGCTTGGCAGATACTTCCGGCTCCTGCTTAAAAAGCGTTGTGAAAGCAGCAAGCACATCGTGAACCGTATTGTAAAACACCTCTGAAAACGGTTGCAGCTGGTTCGTCTGTAACAGGTCCCAAAATGCAACGGGATCGCTGTTGCCTGCCTGTTTCCAGTAATGGTCCGGATAATGGATGAAGTACAAACTGATTTCCTTTACCAACCTGCCCGTTGTCTCATAATTGTAGTAGATATTGAGCTCTTCCATCTCCCCGATCTCTATGAAGTAGTGGTAAAAGGGATTGGAATATTCCTTGATCTCTGTTGGCGTTCCTTCTTTTTCGAGGACGAGCTCCAGGGGACTTCCGAGCGGGATGTCGCGGAAGTGGATGGTGTTTGTTTGGAGGATGTTTTGGAGGAGGGATGGGGTTTGCATTATAGATTGTAATGAATTTTAAAATAATATATTTCTTATTCCTTTTCAAAATTTACGAAGTAACATTCCAAATCTTTAATTGAATCTATAAAACATTTAAAAGAATTTGAATTCCTATATGCGATAGCGGGATCAAATTTCTCTAATAACTTTAAGCAATCGGTGGTTTTATGATAGCTGCCCAATTCTTTCTTTATAGCATAAGCTCCATTTATTCCATCTGTATTTTCGGGCTTTGAATTTTCAGACTCAAGAACGTTCCAATCGGCAATGATCCAATTTTCAAACATCTTATCAGCAATGTTTATTCTGATATCCTGATTTTCTAAACCTCTACATTTTAAATGTTCCTTAAGAGTATTTATTATTGAATCGCAACTTTCAGGTCGCGATTCACGATCAATGATTATTATTATTGGATAATATTTATTATTTAAAATATTAATTAACGAGCTAATTTTATTAGCAATTGCGTTAATAGTTACATCTTTTCCATTTAAATCTGTTCGTTTAATGGGCTTACCAGGACAAATTGTTTCTATAATTTTTTTCTCGGTGAAACCGTCGACAATAAAAGCGGGGTTACTCATCATTTAAAGAATTTGAAAAATAAAAATGTCCTAAGCCCAGCCCTGAGTTTGAAATTTCGTTTTTTATGACGTCGATATCACTAATTCTATTTGCCAAAGTTTGGCCGTTTTTGAATCCTACTAAAATTAATTCATCCGGTTTTGAATAATTCAATAATGACTCGCTATGAGTAGTCATAATAACGAATGATTCTTCTTGTTTTGACTCAATTTGGCTTCTCATTATATTTACAATTTCAGCCTGCATCCAAGGATGAAGGAAATTTTCAGGTTCTTCAATGGAAAAAATTGAATTAGAAGTAAGGATCGCTGTAATTAATGAAAGCCATTTTATAGTACCGTCTGACATCGCTGACAAGGGAAGGACTGCACTATAATCAGATGCTTCAATACTAATTTTCACAATTAATCTATTATCAAAGGGATCATTAATTACATCTAAATTTGAAATAGTTTTGTTGGCCATTTTCAAATAGTCAATTATTTTCTCCAATGTTTCCTTTTTATAGTTGTTGTCGCCTCGATTAATAAAGTAATAAAAAGGAAATATATTATTTGTATCCTTTGATTTACCTTTTTTCATAGCATATAATGTTGTTGCCAGACCAGATCCATCCTTCTTGATACCTGGAGGATTAGCCGCATCTTCTTGTTCTTTTACTTTACTTGGAACAACATTATAAGTCTCGCCTCCCAACAGGTCAGATAATATCAAAAAGGAATTTTCGTCAAGTACGGAGGTTAAACTTGAAATTATACTGTTGTGCGCTGCATTCCTCTTCATAAGATTGGAAATAGCCTCATTCAATTTAGTCTCATCTTTACCTTGAGTAAAACTTAGCCTAGTTCCAAATTTTTTCTTATTTAAAGCTAAAATTTCAGTTTTAGAATCCTTTTCGTTAACACGTGTATTTATATTTACCTGCCAATTTACAGCTCTATTTACTGAAAATGAATTTCTGAAAATAGTAGATTCTTTTATCTTAATCGATTGATAAGAATAAAATATGTTGTCCTGTTCAAAAGAATTAGTTATTATGGCCTCATATTCATAATTAATATACTTTTTAGTCGAGATTTTTTTGCAGCCATAGATCTTAAATTCAATATCTTTTTCATACTCGTCTAAACGTATCTTTTTAAAAATTGAACCCGCTCCCCCGATCTTACTGACTGCGTTTCCAATCTGATCTTGTGATAGCTTTGATAAAAATTCAAAGAACAAAATGATATTTGTTTTACCCGAACCATTGGGTCCAACTAAAATATTTAAGCCCTGATTTAATTCCAATTTAAAATTTGAAAGTGATTTAAACCCATTTACTTCAATCTTAGTTATCATTTTAAATTAATTATAAAAATTAAACAACTCACTATTAATTAATCTGTCCGCGCAAGTATGAATCATCAAACATTTAAGCTTGTTTAAAATATTCTATTTACCGCAATCATCGTCGACAACTGTTCCCATATATTAATTGATCTGATAACAGTTATTTAACCTTGTGCAGATCAAGTAAGTCTAAAATATCGCGACGAAGTTACGACTCTAAACAATGCATAAGACATCCACCCCGTAGTACTACCTGTTTTTCTAGTACTACTACGGGGCAACCATTATCAGCGCATTTATAGCGACTTATCAAAATACAACAAGAGAAAAAGATCTTAGTTTAATTAGCTTCTGCAAAGTCAATCAAAATATCATCTAGCTGTCCTCCTTCACAAGAAGGAAGATTTAATCTAATGTTTCCAAACACATCTCCGCTCTCCATCCTGTATTTCCAACCGCTAAAACAAATCTATCCCCCTGCCATCCTATTAAACTTTCGCACTTCAAATAAAATGCTGACATTTACGCGATAAATTATAAACAAATTACTCAGAACATGAAAAAACATCTTGTTGCCCTTGCAGCCCTCGCCTTCGCAGGTAGTGTATGGTCTCAACGCAAAATCGAGTATGTTGAATATGACCTGCCGAACGGCTTGCATGTCATCCTGCACGAAGAGCATGCTACGCCTATCGTAGCGGTTTCCATTATGTACCACGTCGGTTCCAAGAACGAAAAGACAGATAAAACCGGTTTTGCACACTTCTTCGAGCACTTGTTGTTTGAAGGTTCTGCGAACATCGGCCGCGGCGAATACAGCGAGCTCGTTGAAAGAAACGGCGGTGCGCTCAATGCCAACACTTCCCAGGACAGGACGTATTACTACGAGCTGTTGCCATCCAACCAGACGGAAATGGGCATCTGGCTCGAAAGCGAGCGTTTGCTGCATGCGAAGGTGGACAAAACAGGGATTGAAACACAGCGCCAGGTCGTGAAGGAAGAAAAACGCCAGCGTTACGACAACCAGCCATATGCGTCTTTCATGATCGAGATGTTCGGTCGCATGTACAAGAGCCACCCGTACAACTGGGTGCCGATCGGAAGCATGGAGCACCTCGATGCTGCGGAAGAAGCGGATTACGTGAACTTCTACAAGACTTTCTACGTGCCTTCAAATGCCGTTTTGTCGATTGCCGGTGACATCAACATAGAGGAGACTAAAAAATGGGTCAGCAACTACTTCGGAAGCATTCCAAAAGGTCAGGCGATCAACCTGTACCGCGATTTCGAAAACCTGAACGACGCCGAATTCGCGAAGATCTATGGCATCGAGAAATCCAAATTCAACGCAAAAGACATCCTCGGTTCCAAAGATCCGGAAGCGCAGAAAGTCATCAAAAAATACACAGCGATGCCAACCAGCATCCCCAGACCATTGCGCAATGAAGCGCCTTTGGACAAAGTCGTGACCGATACCGTTTACGACAACATCCAGTTGCCTGCTTTGTTCTACGGATACAGATTGCCGGAGCAGCTCAATGCAGACAGCTACGCGCTCGAAATGCTGAACACGGTACTTTCCGGTGGAACCAGCTCCCGCATGAACAAGAACATCGTGGAGAAAAAACAATTGGCGGTAGCCGCGTTCTCTTTCGCCTTCGGACTCGAAGATCCGGGAATGGGACTCGTTGGAACAATTGCTTCCAATGGTGTGGACCTTTCGACTTTGCAAAAAGCGCTCGACGAGGAAATCACGAATGTACAGGACAACCTGATCTCCCAGGAGGAATTCGAAAAACTGCGCAACCAGGTAGAAAACAGCATCGTTTCTTCCAACAGCTCTGTAGCCGGTATCGCTGAAAACCTCGCACAGAACTACATGTACATGGGCAGCACAGCGATGATCAACAACGAAATGGCGAAATACATGGCCGTTACGCGTGAAGACATCCAGCGTGTGGCTAAAAAATACCTGACGCAGGATGCCCGCATCATTTTGTACTATTTACCGAAAAAATAATTTGGATTGGTCGCCGACAGATCTCCGGGTCCTACAGCGCAATCCCCTATTCAATATTTAACAATCATGAAAAGAATATTTTTATTTGGTGCTTTGCTTTTGACTGCTTCTGCGAGCTTCGGTCAATTGGATCGTTCGGTACGCCCGAAACCGGCCACACCGCCAACCATCAACATCAAGGATTCGGAAGTATTTACAACTGCCAATGGCATTACGGTGATCCTTTCCGAAAACCACAAACTGCCACGCGTTTCCGTGCGCCTCGTGACGGGTTCAGACCCCATGGCGGAAGGACCCAAAGCGGGACTTTCTGACATCGCAGGTCAAATGATCGCGGGCGGGACCAGCAACCGCACGAAAGACCAGCTCGACAGCGAGGTGGATTACATCGGCGCTTCCCTGAATGCAGACGGAACTTCCATCTCTTTGTCCTGCCTTACGAAGCATGTCAACAAAGGAATGGACCTGATGACGGACATCCTCTACAACGCGAACTTCCCGCAGGCGGAATTCGACCGCATCGTGAAGCAAAACGAAGACAACCTGATCTCTGCAAAATCCAGCCCGGATGAAATGGCGGAGCACGCAGAGCAAAAAGCAGTTTTCCCGAACGGACATCCGTATGGAGAAGTCATGACGGACGCAACTTTGCATGCCATCACGAAAGCAGATGTGGAAAGCTACTTCAAAAGGGTTTTCACACCTTCCGGAAGCTACCTCGTGATCGTGGGTGACATCAACAAGGCGGAAGCGACGAAATTGGTGGATACGTACTTCGCAGGCTGGAAAGGCGGACCGAAATACGAAGCAAACCTCGGCGATGGCCAGTTCAACAAAGGCAACCGCGTGATCTTCGTGAAAAAGCCAGGTGCAGTTCAGTCTGTATTGTCTGTTTCTTTCCCGATCAAAATGAAACCGGGAGAGCCGAACCAATTGCCTTTGAACGTCATGAACGGCATTTTCGGTGGAAATGGTTTCGGTACGCGTCTGATGCAGAACCTGCGTGAGGACAAAGCCTATACCTACGGTTGCTACTCGAGTGTCAACATCACAGAAAACGGCAGCTGGTTCTCCGCTTCCGGAAACTTCAGAAATGACGTGACCGACAGTGCGATCACCCAATTGTTGTTCGAGCTCGAACGCATCACAGACGGATACGTAACGGACGAAGAATTGTCTTTGACGAAGTCTTCAATGGCCGGCGGATTTGCACGTTCACTCGAAAGCCCGCAAACCATCGCGCGTTTTGCCCTGAACATCATCCAGAACAACCTGCCGAAAGATTACTACCAGACTTACCTGAAGCGTCTCGACGCGGTAGACAAAGAAGCAGTTTTGCTGATGGCACAGACTTACTTCACGTCCAAAGGATGCAACATCATCGTGGTAGGTAACGAAGAGATCCTCGAGAAACTGAAGAAATTCGACGCAGACGGGAAAATCGAAATGTATGACGCCTTCGGTGACGAAGTGAAAGAGATCAAGCCGGCAACGATTACAAAAGACCAGCTGATCGAGAAATACGTGCTCGCAACAACAGCTACGACTTCCATGAAAGCGGCGAATAAAAAGATCGGCAAGATCAAGTCCGTGAAACAGGTAACAGCGATGTCTGCTGCGCAAATTCCGGCGCCATTGACATTGACAAGCTATTTCGCAGCGCCGAACAAAGAAGCGATGAAACTCGAAATGCAGGGCATGTTGCTGCAGAAAGAATACTTTGACGGCGAAAAAGGCGGATCGATGAGCATGCAGACCGGCAAAACCGAGCTGACTGCCGAAGAGATCGCTGACAAGAAAAAGAACTTCGGTTTGTTCCCGGAGCTGACGTATGCGAAATCAGGCATTCAGTACGAATTGCTCGGCATCGAGAACCAGGACGGCAAAGACCTGTACGTACTGAAAACGAAAAACGGCGACAAAGAAGCCTACGACTATTACGATGTTACTACTTTCCAGAAAGTGAAATCGGTGACGATCCAGCAGGAAGAAGGCACAACCGTTGAAACCAGCGCAACTTACGGCGACTTCAAAGTTGTAAACGGCATCCTTTTCCCACACGAAAATACCTTGACGGTGGGCGAAATGAGCTTCTCCGGAAAAGTAGAAACGATTGAGGTCAATGGTAAAATTGATCCGACTGCTTTCCAGTAAGCTTTAGCATACGATAAAATTGGCAAAGCCCTGATCTGAACGGATCGGGGCTTTTGCTTTTGCAACATTTTTGAGAATTATCGTCTCCTCCCTAAAATGGAGGGAGGATAAAGGAGGGTGACCAATACTGCCACAAGTTGTATCCGAATCCGGATCGGATGCAGTCCTTCAAAAACATTAAGAACATTTCTGAATTTCCCCTGCGGAATTATTATTATTTTTCCCCCATGGCACACACGCATTTACATTCTGCTTCCAAAGGCCTGCAATGGGCTTTCTGGCTGAACGCCGCTTTCTGCGTGATTGAATTTGCCGGCGGCTACCTCACCCATTCATCTGCGATTACGAGCGATGCAATCCACGATGCCGGCGATGCACTGGCCATCGGGCTTTCTGTCTGGTTGCAACGTGTTTCCACGAAGGGAAGCGACGAAAGTTATACATTTGGCTACAAACGCTACGCGCTCTTATCCAGCGTCATTTTGTGCACCCTGCTGATTGCCGGCGCAACGTACATGATCGTGCAGGGAACCGGGAAAATCATCTACCCAACACCAGTATATTCTGTCGGCATGTTGTACCTCTCCGTACTCGGATTACTCGTCAATGGTTTTGCGGCTTTCCAGCTCGTGCGCAGCGGAAAGAAACATGCGCATGCACACCACGATCACGCAGCACAGAACCACAGCCATGGTCACAACCACAATTCCCGGGCGGTTTTCCTGCACCTGCTCGAGGATGTCCTAGGTTGGGCGGCAGTGCTGATCGGCGCGATTGTCATTTACTACACGCATTGGTACTGGATTGACGGCTTACTTTCAGTCGCGATTGCGATCTACATCTTATCGCATGCCGTTCCGCAGCTGATGGCGACAGCGCGTATTTTCCTACAGGCCGTTCCGGAAAACCTCAATCTGCAGCAAGTTGAGGAAGACTTGAAAAGCATCCCCGGCGTCCTTGGGATTCACGATCTCCACGCCTGGAGCATGAATGAAAACTACAACATTGTTACACTACATGTCGTCATTACCATCCATGCTATTCCTGCCGACATTACAAAACAAGTGCACGAAAAAATGAAACAACACGCAGTTCAGCACATTACGCTGCAGGTAGAGCACGAAGGAGAACCTTGTCTGCTCGAGGATTGTTAGCACTGCACTCAGCGAAAACCAGGAATGACATACACCAAATATGTCTTGTTGATTCATTTTTTTAAGTTAGGATCAAGCGGATGCGCTTAAAATTGATCTGTGGGAATGCATGCGTTTTTCAGGAAGATTATGTACTTTTGACCCACAAAATTTCAACAACTTTCATCTTTATTTTTCAAACTTTAAAAAATTCATTGACATGCGTCTTTTATTCCAGTACCTAAAAAATTACAAAAAGTACATCCTCCTCGCACTGGTCCTCGCCAGTATCAACCAGGTTTTTTCCCTCATGGACAGCGTTGTCATTCAGCGTATTGTCGACGATTACGGCAGCAAAGCTGCGGATTACAAAGGCCATGCATCCAACTTCGTGTGGGGCGTGATCTATTGGGTCGGCATTGCACTTGGCGTAGCAATGGTATCTCGCATCGCGAAAAACTTCCAGGATTATTTCACGAGTGTCGTGACACAAAGGGTTGGCGCCGACATCTACAAAGACGGCATCAAACACTCCCTGGCACTTCCCTATCAGGTTTTCGAAGACCAGCGCAGCGGTGAAACATTGGGCAAGCTCCAGAAAACAAGACAGGATTCCGAAAGACTGATCGCAGCCTTTGTAGGCATCGTCTTTCAAAGCGTAGTCGCGATTGCCTTCGTTTCCGTGTACTCCTTCCGCATTTACTGGCTGATCGCACCGATTTACCTGCTCACAATTCCCATCGTTGGCGGTATTAGCTTTTTGCTCAGCAAGCGCATCAAAATCATCCAGAAGCGCATTGTTGCTGAAACAACGGCTTTGGCTGGTTCTACAACGGAATCGCTGCGCAACATCGAGTTGGTGAAAAGTTTGGGGCTTGCAGACCAGGAAATCGACCGTCTGAACACGACGACCAACAAGATCCTGGGCCTTGAGCTCAACAAAGTGAAATACATCCGTTCGCTGAGCTTCATCCAGGGAACGATCATCAACCTGCTGCGCAATGTTTTGGTGGTGGTGCTGATGTACCTGATCTTCCAGGAAAAAATCACACTCGGCCAGTATTTTACGCTGTTCTTCTTCTCGTTTGCGATCTTCAATCCCTTGCAGGAGCTCGGGAACATTATCCAGCTGTACCGCGAAGCGCAGGTTTCCCTCGACAATTTCAGGGACCTGCTGAAAACGGAAGCAGAGCCGCAGCCGGTTACACCTCAAATGACTGGTCCGATTGAGAAAGTATCTTTCCACAACGTGAACTTCCAGCACCAGAGCGCGAAACATCCTTCACTCGTGGATGTTTCTTTCGAAACGCAATTGGGCAAGACGATCGCCTTCGTAGGTCCGAGCGGCAGCGGGAAAACAACCCTCGTGAAATTATTGGTCGGACTGTACCAACCGAATTCCGGTACGGTCAACTACAATGACATTCCGCACAACGAAATCGAAAAGACGGAATTGCGTCACCAGCTCGGTTTCGTGACCCAGGAATCGCAGCTTTTCTCCGGGACTATCAAGGAAAACCTCTTGTTCGTGAAACCGGATGCGACCGATGCGGAGATCAACGAAGCATTGATGAAATCTGCCTGCCAGGGATTGATCGCCCGTTCGCAAAACGGCATCGATACCGTGATCGGCGAAGGTGGGATCAAAATTTCCGGCGGCGAGAAACAGCGTTTGTCCATCGCACGTGCCTTGATCCGTCACCCGCAATTGCTGGTCTTCGACGAAGCAACCAGCGCGCTGGATTCCCTGACTGAACAGGAGATTTCCTCCACGATCCGCGAAGTTTCCGACTCCAAGAACCACATCACGATCCTGATCGCACACCGTCTTTCCACGATCATGTATGCAGACACGATCTACGTGCTTGAAAAAGGGAAGATCATTGAAGAAGGACGCCACGATGAGCTCGTTGCGCTGAAAGGCCTGTACTACGCGATGTGGAGACAACAGGTCGGTGAAAGCAATTAAAGATGCCCTTTAACCGCTACGCCCGATTCTTTTTTGGACGTAGCGGTTATTCATTTCGTCGGTTTTATTCCCGTCTACAGCTTATAAAAGCAGTCAACCTGAACACAATCAATTGTTTTTCATTATTTTACAGTCGGAATAACAGGTTACAAAGATTTAATATTCGCTTGACAAGTCTTTAATGTCAACCCCGTTTTATGCTTGTAATTTTGTTGCGTCAATTTGAACGGCGGATTCTCCGTTGTTCTTTTTATTGAAAACGACATGAAAAAGCAATCTTTACAAATCCGTTACCTCCTGCCTGCACTGCTATTTCTTTTCACCGGCCAACTGATGGCCCAGACCACACTTGGTTTCCAGGGCGGCGAGCCGGGAGATACCTGGACGTACACATCCACAGGTGCCAATGCGACAGCAACATCCGCAGCGAACATGCTCCAGAACAAAGTGACAGGAACCAAATCAATCGTTGTCGGCGGAAACGTCGTTGGTGGCGGTAGCTGTATTGAAGGCAATGGAAGCGGAAATGGTACGGTAACACCCTGCACTTTTACGTTTAGCAACCTCGACATTACATCGAGCAGCTCTTTCTCAAGGACTTTGACATTCAACTGGGGGAATTATTTCCCGGTATGCAGCGGAACAGGATGGGATGCCAGCGACGGCAATCTTGTTTTCACACCTTCCCACAATAACAATGCGCAACCGGGCATCGTGGTTGCCACGGGTTCCGGGGATGCTGCTTTCGATATCCATACCAATCAGTTCACCTATACCATTCCACCTTGTGTGAACCAGTTTTCTTTCACGATTTCTATCACCGTAAATCGCCGGGATGAATTTCTTTTTCTCGATGACGTGAAGCTGACTACGCCAGGTTTCAATGCGGCACTGGCACAACCATCTGCAATTACAGGAAATACAACCGTTTGCAGTGGAAGTACAGAAAACTACGGTGTGACGGCGGTTGCGACAACCAGCTACACCTGGAGCGGACTTCCTGCCGGGGCATCCTTTACAACTCCCAACGGAACAACTGCTTCCAACAACATCACTGTCAACTGGGGCACTGCGCCAACGGGGATCTATACGCTGACTGTAACACCTGCGGATGCCTGCGGAAATCCCGGGACACCGCAAACGGTTCAGGTAACTGTCAATGCACAGCCAACGCCGTTAACAATCACTGGTCCGGATGCTTTTTGTCCGGGAGAAACAATCGTACTGACCTCCAGCGCCGCAAGCGGTAATTTGTGGTCGACAGGAGATACAGGGACTTCAATCTCCGTCAACACAGCAGGAAACTATACCGTTTCTGTAACCGCTGCCTGCGGAAGTGTGAACGCTGCACACCTGGTTACTGCCAATGAACCTCCGGTTGCGACGATCACGCCAAATGGTCCGACGACTTTCTGTTCCGGCAACTCTGTGATTTTGACTTCCGGCGAAGCAAGCGGAAATCTGTGGTCAACAAATGCAACAACTTCTTCGATCAGCGTGAATGCATCGGGAACATACACATTAACCGTAACAAACACCTGCGGAACAGACAATACAGACATCACGGTTACGGTAACCCCTTCGACGATCACAGCTGTGATCACGGCCGACGGTCCTACCACTTTTTGTCCGGGCGAAGATGTTGTGCTGACGTCCAATCAAACGAGCGGAAACCTGTGGTCAACCGGTGCAACAACACAATCGATCACGGTCAGCACGGCCGGGACCTACACGTTAGGTGTCAGCAACGGATGCGCGAATGCCCTGGCTTCGCAGGTAGTGACGGTTGCAGGCGCTCCGGTCGCTTCGATCACCGCCAATGGTCCTACTACTTTCTGTTCCGGCGGAAGTGTCATCCTGACTTCTAACAATACAACCGGAAACCTTTGGTCAACGGGTGCGACAACCCAATCCATCACCGTATCCACAGCCGGAAACTATGTATTGACGGTTAGCAGCAGCTGCGGAACTTCTACAGCGAATATCCAGATAATCGTCAATGGCGGCCCAGCCGTTCAGATCACCGGCGGCACTTCATTCTGTAGCGGAGATTCCCTCCTGCTCACAGCAACCGGAGGAACGACTTACCTTTGGTCGGACGGCACGCAGGGAAATACAGTTTACATCACCGAAGCGGGCAATTACACCGTGGTTGCTGACGACGCCTGCGGACAGGGGACAGCAAGCATCGCGATCGTGGAATCCATCATCCAGGCCAACTTTGTACCGAGCACTTATTCAACTTCCCTCCTCGTACCCGTTAGCTTCAACAACACAAGCTCACCGGGCGCCACTACGAATTCCTGGGATTTCGGCGACGGTGACCAAAGCTCGGATGTTTCTCCGGTGCATGCATTTGAAACGGGCGGCACATTTGAAGTATCACTGACCGTTACGAACAACGAAGGCTGCTCCGACACACATACAGCGCAGATCCTGATCATTGACCAGCCGTCTTCGTTGCAGGTGCCGAACGTTTTCTCACCGAACAACGATCAGGCGAACGATCTTTTTATCATCAACGCTTCCGGGATCCAGGATTACCACCTGAGCATTTTCAACCGCTGGGGTGAAATACTGATCGAATCGGATAATCCGCTCGAAGGATGGGACGGTAAATACAATGGCAACGATGCCTCAGAAGGAACTTATTATTACATCGTGACCGGTCGCGGACTCGATCAGAAAGAGTACAACGAAAAAGGGTTTCTGACGTTGATCAGGTAATCCGATAGACAAGCTACAACGAAGGTGCCCGGTAAAACCGGGCATTTTTGTTTTTTCAGCTTTTTTGCTGCTGCGGATGATAATTAAATGAAAGGTAGTCTTCGGGATATCGCCATATGCCGATATCCCGAAGCGAGCACAAATGGCCGATATCATTCAACGCAAAACCAGCCCAACACCTTGTTTAACAAATCATTAAAACACAGAAATATTTTTTATCTCCGAAACGGTTTTAATATATTTGTCCTGTAATTCAACCAATTCAGCATGAGCAAGTACCTCTACATCTTCGATCCGGGCCACGGCGGCCTGGTAGGCGGAAAATACGTGACGCCGGGCAAACGCTCTCCGAAATTCGCAGACGGAAACGTACTCTACGAAGGTGTCAACAACCGCGACAATGTAACCAGAATCATGGCGGCATTCCGCGCCGCGGGACTCGAATGTGTCGACATTGTCAATTCGAACCAGGATGTTCCATTGTCCAAAAGAGTTGGTGACGCCAACAAGCTCGCGAAAGGCCGCAAAGCGATCTTCATTTCCATTCATTCCGATGCGGCCGGCGACGGCACAAACTGGCATCCCGCGTCGGGCATTTCCGTTTACAGTTCCAAAGGACAAACTGTTTCCGACACATTCGCCTCGGTCGTGATCGAGCAATTGCAGTCGAAATTCCAGTCTACCGTCAAATGGCGTTTCGATCAAACGGACCACGACAAAGACAAGGAGGAGAATTTTTATGTACTGGCGCATACGGCCATGCCGGCCATTTTGTGTGAGCTGGGTTTTCATACCAATCAACAGGAAGCGCAGAGAATATTAACGCCCAACTGGAAAGATAAAATTGTAGCATCCTTACTCGCCGCCGCGCAGCGCTGGGAACAGCAACACTAAAAAATCTGTTTATATTCGTTACAAAATAAAAAGCACATGATCAAATCAATAGAAATTCTTTCGGTTCCCGTAACCGATCAGCAGCAATCCAAAGCATTCTACCTGAAGCTTGGTTTTGAGGTTATTGTAGAAGCCCCGATGGGACCGGAACAAACCTGGCTGCAGATGGGGCTGCCCGGCGCAGCGACTTCCATAACACTTGTGAACTGGTTTCCGAAAATGCCGGCTGGCTCGCTGCAAGGTGTTGTACTTGGAACAGCAGACATCGCAGCCGAAATCCAGTTGCTGGAATCCAAAGGCATAACAGTCAGCGCGATCGACGAAACCCCGTGGGGTAAATTCGCACAGCTTGCGGACCCGGACGGAAACGGATGGACGTTGCACGAGGAATAGGCAGTTCAGGGGAAGGAAAGACTTTCAACAGCATCTTTCAGGCGTTTTTGAAAATAAAAATACAGGTTCTGGAATCCTGCTGACATACTGCTGTCAGCAGCGTGTCGTTACTTTGTATCAGAAACCAATTAAAACCAAAAAAGATGACTGGAATTGAAGTTTTTCAGAAAGAAATGGAAGAAGAAGCGGTAACAACCCGCAAAATGCTGTCCTGTGTCCCGGATGACAAATACGATTGGAAACCGCATCCAAAAAGCATGACGATCCGCCAATTGGCGTCGCACATTGCTGAATTGCCAACCTGGGTGGAAATGACCTTCAACACCAGCGAGCTCGATTTTGCAACAGCTCCTTATGAAAGCAAACCGATCAACAATACGAAAGAGCTGCTCGCGTTTTTTGAAGAATCTCTGGAAGCAGGTCGCGCAAGCCTGAAATCAGCCCGTGAAGAACAACTTGACGATATGTGGACTTTGCGCAACGGCGATCAGATCTTCAGCACGAGAAGAAAAGCAGAAGTAATCCGCATGTCCTATAACCAGATCGTGCACCACAGAGCGCAACTCGGCGTTTTCCTGCGACTGCTTGACATTCCCATTCCTGGAAGCTACGGACCAAGTGCCGATGAACAATCTTTTCAATAAATGAAAGCCGGATTAATTCCGGCTTTTTTTATGCCCCTTCGCTGAGGAAGCGCCACAAATAAAACACGAGATAGGCTTCCCAACCGGCAAACGGTTCGAAAACAGCAGTCACCGCTGCGCGGTTCTCTTTTTTAGGAATATCTTTCAGGCGAAAAAGTGCATTGTTCAGTCCGGCATCCCCATACGGAATACTGCGCATCGCCTTGAAGCTTTTCATCAGTGCATATTCAGCAGTCCACTCCCCGATTCCCCGAACAGCAACCAATGTTTGAAGGCGCTGCGCGTGATCGGGTAACTTTTCCAATTGTCCGGCTGATAGATCTCCTTTTTGAAACAAAGCAGCAATCCCAACGAGGTATTCCGCTTTTTTAGCCGAAAACTGGAATACTTTCAAATCTTCCGGATCGAGCAGGCGCACGGCATGTGGTTCCGGAAATGCATAATAACGTTTTCCCGCGTACACGAGCGATGCTCCGCAGGTTTCCACAAGCCGCCGTTTCAGTTTGTACGCAAAAGTAAGGTTGATCTGCTGCCCGATGACGGCCCAGCACAAAGCTTCAAACAGATCCGGAATGCCAACGAGCCGCAATCCGCGGTAGCGGTCCGACATGAACTGGAAATCGGCATCCTGTCGCAGCAAAACATCAAAAGCCTGCAAATCCCGGTCGAGATCAAACCAGTTGCGGATATATGCTTCCACTTCCTGCGGATCGGGAGAACTCCCTGCAAGGACTTCTGCTACAATGTACTTCGCTGTTTCAGAAATCTCCAGCAATACCTGCTGGCCCGAAAGACACAGCAATTTGCGTAGCTTTCCATCCCTGATCTCGTGCAGGCAGTCGTCGAAACCCCGATCGAGGTACCACAAACATTCGCCAAAGCTAAAGAAGTCCGGTTTCCGGATTTGAATTTTCAGGGATTCCATGCTGCAAATGTACTAATCCATCGTTCCGCCGGGAAACCTTTGCGAAAGTCAGCAAGTTCCGGGTTAAATTAAGTGTCAAGAAAATCAAATTCTGGCATGCTTGAATTACATCTTTATTGAGTAACCGAATTATAAAGTTCTTATACCAATTGATTTATCTAATTAATAAGAATTTCTAAATCGAAGTGAAAATCGGGCATTAGCAATAGAAACGTTAAGAAATTGAGAGAAATTGCCGATAGAACAACAAAACTGTTTGAGCACAGCGAGTTTTTTGTTGTTCCGGCAAGAACGATCAATTTTAGTTTGTATTGCGGAGCCCTAGACCTTTTTTGCTTCTTTTTTGGGGCGATGCCAAAAAAGAAGATCAAACAAACGCGCTATGCCCTGTAATCGCACGTCCCACGATCAGCGTATTGATCTCCTTCGTCCCTTCATACGAATAGATCGCTTCCGCATCGGCGACAAAACGGGCTACATCGTGCTCGAGCAAAATCCCGTTGCCGCCCATGACCTCGCGGGCTTTGCTGACAATGTCGCGCGTGCGCAGGCTACAGAATACTTTCGCCAGCGAAGCATGTTCATCCGTCAGGTTGCCGTTTTCCTGCAATTGGGAAAGGCGTAAAACCATTGTTTGCATCGCTGTAAGGTTGGACAGCATTTCCACGAGGTGGTTCTGTATCAGCTGAAAAGCAGCGATCGGCTTGCCAAACTGCTGACGTTCGAGCGTATATTTCAATCCGCTTTCGTAAGCGCCGCGTGCACAGCCAACGGCTTGCCACGCAACACCTGCACGCGTCATGCGGAGCACTTTGGCCGTATCTTTGAAACTATTCGCGAATTGCAAACGGTCCGCTTCAAGGACTTCGCAATTGGTGAGTGTGATCAAACCATTCTGCACGATGCGCAAAGCCATTTTGTTCTCGATCTTGTCGACGTGCAAACCGGGCGAACCTTTGCGCACCAAAAATCCTTTTACCTGCTGATCGTCGACATCGCGCGCCCAGATAATAATGACATCTGCGAAAGTTGCGTTGCCGATCCATTTTTTCTGTCCGTTCAATACCCAGCGATCGCCTTCCCGTTTCGCGGTCGTTGTCAATCCGGCTGCTGCGCCCGACCCTACTTCCGGCTCAGTCAATCCGAAAGCGCCTATTTTTTCCATGCGGGCCATCGCCGGCAACCATTCCTGTTTCTGGGATTCGGAGCCGAGCAAATAGATCGAACCCATGCTCAGGCCGCTCTGTACCCCGAAAAATGTCGAGATCGATGTATCTACACGCGCCATTTCCATCGCAATTATGCCTTCCATGACATGCGAAAGCGCCGGCAGTCCATACCCCTGGTAAGTTGCTCCGCAGATATTCAGCGTCGCAAGCTTCGGGATGATCTCAAAAGGAAATTCGCCGCGGTACCAGAAATCATTGACCAGGGGTTTGATCTCCGTTTCCATAAAAGCGCGTACCTTCAGTTGCAAAGCGCGCTCATCTGGCGTCAACGTGTAGCCGATGTCGTAAAAATCGCCGTCGACGATCGGTGAAACGCGTTCTTTCTTCGGACCGCTGATCATTTTCATCAAGCCTTTCAACTGGTTATCATCCAGTTTTCCAAGGCCTTTCATTGCTTCACCTAAATCGATTTTTGAAGACAATTTGTTCAGCGCATTGATGTCTATCTGTTGGTACAAATGGAATAATTGCTTGATTTTAGAGAATATGCCGGCCATGTCGAATTGCTTTTTAAATGAATATCAGGAAAGTTAGTTCAAAAAACCGTGAAGCTGAAAATGCGTTTCTCATCTTATGTTAAAATTCGGCACTTTGATCTTTGCCGCATAAAAAGCTATGGAATGCCGTGTTTTTGTATATTTGACTTTTTCAAAATAACCCGATTGCCTTTTCGTTTTTCTCCCAGCTTTCAAACCTATGAAAATACTTCACATCAGCGATACGCACGGCTTTCACGAACAATTGAACATTCCGGAGGGCATTGAGCTGCTGATCCATTCCGGTGATTGCAGCAATTACCGGGATCCCATTCACAACGAAACGGAAGTGCGCGATTTCATCCGCTGGTATGCCGCCATTCCGGTGAAATATAAAATTTTCGTTGCCGGCAACCATGATACGTCCATTGAAAGCGGTCTCGTCCTTCCGCAGGATTTTGAGTCGGCGGGAATCATTTACCTCGAGAACCAATCCATCACGATCGAAGGCATACATATCTACGGAAGTCCCGTTACGCCCAATTTTCACAACTGGGCTTTCATGAAACCACTGCACAAGCTGAATATCGTCTGGTCGGCCATCCCAACAGAAACCGATATCCTGATCGTACACGGTCCGCCGAAAGGCATCCTGGATTTATCCTACAACGCGGAACGCCAGCTGGAATTTTGCGGCTGTCAGGCATTACGCACGCAAATCCTCACGCGGATCCAGCCTAAGCTCGTCCTTTTTGGCCACATTCACAACCGCGAAAAAATAGTGAATGCCGGTACGAGACAACTCTCGGGTTTTGAAATCCTTTTCAGCAATGGCTCGGTCGTAACCGATGGCAAGTTCGGTACATTGAGCAGCCACGGGAATTTGTTGGAATTGGATTGATTTATAACTGTAAATCTGCATGTAAATGTCTTCTTGTCTGACTGAATTGCAATCGAAATTATATGCGGAGTCCTAGACCTTTTTTGCTTCTTTTTTGGGGCAACTTAGCGTAGCGTTCTCACGACCGCAGGGAGTAGTGCCAAAAAAGAAGAATCTGAGTCCTGACTAAAACGTCAACCTGTAACTTACAACCGGTAAAATCCCCGTCTGGTAAACATATTTCACCTGCTGTGCATTCCCATCGTAATACTGCCCCGCAACATTTTTGCGGTTCAGGATATTCTGGAAATCGATCGCAAACGTGCTCGTCACATTTTTGTAGTCGCGCTTGATACTAAACTTTAAATCGAGTCGGTAATAGGTCGGCATCTGGGACATGAAGCTGCGTGTGTCGTCGTAGATCGTTTCCTTGGCCAGTACAGACGCTTCGAGGCTGATCGGCGTGAAGCGCATGCCACCTGTCAGTACGGATTTAACGTTGATGCCGAGCGTGCGTGTTTTGTTCTTTTTCTGGAGCATCCATTCCTTCCCGGCTGTCAGGCTCGTCATGTAGTTCGTGTTGTAGCGCGTGTCGTACCAGTTCCCGTTCGGCGCCTTGTATTTCGATTCGTACAGGGCTGCGGACAGCAAATAATAGAAATTGTTGTACAAAGCACGCTCCACGGTCAATTCAGCACCGTAATTGCGGCCTTTCCCCTGACCTGTCAACGGTTCTGCTGCAAATCCCTGCTGGGCGTTCAAAACGCTGAAAGTACTGGCCGGATCGGTGCTGATCGGGATTTGGAACAAATGCTGGTAATACGTTTCGAGCTTCACATGGATGCGGTCTGTGAGCGCCAGGTCATACGCGAGTACAAAATGTTGCGCTTTGCTGAGTCCGAGGTTGCGGTTCGGATAGCTGAGCTGGCCATTGGCATCCGCAGACTGGTAAAAATAAATACCGATCGGCTGGACCTGACTATGAATGCCGTAACCCGCGCTGAACGCATGTTTGGCCGAAGCTTCGTAACGCAGCGACAAACGGGGTTCTACGGAATAGGTATTGTTGAGCAGCAAATGCAGGTAATGCGCGCCGACATTCGCTGTGAGCTGTGGCGTGAATTTGTGGCTCAGCTGAAAATAGCCCGCCATGGAATTGGTCGCTCCCGAAGAATTGAGAAAATCCTGCATCGTATTTCCGGCACGCTCGCGCTCAACGAGCTTGTACTGAATGTGGTTGTAGATCAAACCAGCGCGGAAATTGTCGCGGGCCGAAAGCTTGTGGCTGTAAACCGTTGAAACGGTCAGGTTCTTGCGCACGAAGTCATTTTCATATTGGCGTACAGGCACAAAAGTATAAGTCAACTCATCGTCGGTCTCGGAGTTTTGGGTTCCCGACAACGCAACACTGGTCTTGAGATACCCTTTGTCTTGCACACGGAAAACGTGATTGATACCTGCCATGCCTGTATTCGAGCCGAAATTGTATCCCATGCGGCGGAATTCGTCCTGTTGCCAGAGCAAGGTGTCTTTTTTCGCTTCGCCGACATCGCTGCTCAGTCCGCCAAAGCCAAACAAGCCGAAGTGTCCCCACTTTTTAGTCGGCAGGGAAATATTGAACGACAAATCCTGGAAAGTCGTCTTCGAATCGCCGATCGGCACAATCTGGCTCATCAATCCGAGGGTTGAATAGCGGTAATTGACGAGGTAAGATCCGCCATAGCCTTTTTTGAAAGGTCCTTCCACCGCCGCATCGATGCCGAGTACACTGGCCTGGAACGTAAATTCGCGCTTTTCGTTGTTCCCTTTGCGCAGCTTCAGGTCAAACACGCCCGAAAGTGCATTGCCGTATTCCGCAGCAAAAGCGCCGGTAGAGAAATCCGCATGACTCAGCAATTGTGAGCTGATGATAGAAATTCCCCCACCGGAAGTTCCGGCCGACGAAAAATGGTTCGGGTTCGGCACCTCCACGCCTTCCATGCGCCAGATAATGCCATTCGGAGAATTCCCGCGGATCGAGATCGAATTGTTGGCACCGCTGCCTGTTTGCACCACACCTGCAAAAGAGGTCGCCATGCGCGAAGGATCATTCACTGATGCCGCGTATTTCTGGGTTTCCTCGACGGAGAAGGTGCGCGTGCTCACTACAGACATGTCATTCAGTGGTTTATCGTTCCTGACTTTGATCTTTACTTCCTTCAAATCAGTCACTTCTTCCTCGAGCTGCACGGTCAGCACCGTTTCTTTTCCGGCGTCCACAACGACGCCACGCAGTACCTGTTCTTTATATCCGCCAAACCAGACACGGATGTCATGCCTGCCTACCGGTACGTTTTCAAGCTTGAAAGTGCCCTGGTCATCGCTTGTAATGCCGAGTACCGGCTGGATGTTCAACACCAGGATTTTAACACCGGGAATCGGCGCTTCGGAGATTTTGTCAGTCACAATGCCGCGGATCGTTTGCGTAGGATTATTTTGTGTGATCGCTTGGCCGCCTGTCAACAACAGGGTGATCAGCAACAGGATTTGGGAAATGTGTGAAGTCATTTTTCAGTGTTTTCGAGGAAGACAACTGAGAAAGTGTTTACCCCTATCTGGAAAAATGATTTCGGAATATTTTAGACCGCTTACCTGATTTTCCTCCCCCGGAACAACGCGTCTTTTTCCGTAAACCTTTCCAGACTGAAATGCGGCCCTGCAGGCGAGCCATTGCGGGAGGTAACCGGGTTCAGGGTGCTGATTTTATCTGCATTCACAAGGATGTAAAAATCAGCGCAGGAATAATCTGTTTTGAAACCAGCATTGGAATAATAGCTTACCCGCAATTCCACAATTTCATCCACGATCGGATGCGGATATGCGAATGACAACAACAGGCGGTCCTTTTCTGAACGGAACAAAGACTCCCGGATAGGAAATGCATTGCGGGTCGATAGAATGGTATGGTTTTCTTGTTGTCGATTGCTATATTCGATCGTGAGTGTACGATTGATCAGCGCGCTGTCACAACGGAAGAACAAAGTGTCTTTTTCAATCTGAAAAGGCTTTTCCCCGTTACCTACCGCCTGGACGTGCCTGAAACAACGGACGTGATAAATCGAATCATTGATCCGGGTCAGTTTGCCGTGAAATTCTTCGTATCGCCCGAAATCCTCACTGCTGCTCACATAAATCAACGTATCGTTATCTATCAATTTCACTATATCGAGGTTACAGCGCTTCACGGTATTGAAACAATTCGATTGATCGTAGTAAAACGTAATTTGGTGTTCATCCGATTGCTGCACCGTTTGTGCCTGGCTGCTTTTGGACATACAACCCGATAGCGTGGTTGCGATCAGCAGGTAGCCGAAGAAGGAAAAAACATGCATGCGATACCAGTTTACGGTGGATTAAATCAAAGCCCCCTGTCAATTTCCAACGGAAGGCGAACTGTCTTTTTATACTTTTTATCCGGACAGGCATCCAGGACAGCAACAGGCAAGACGCGCACGAGCTTGATGGCTTCCATATTCATTGCTGGGTCTGAGCTTTCCACGATGTTTACAAGGTATGGTTTTCCCTCGGCTGTGAGCGTAAATTCTACGAGGAAATGTAATACATAACCGTAATCGCCATACGTACTGGGAACTTGCAGGTGCTCGTCGACAAACATCGGCAACGCTTCCGCATCCGGCAACTGCAGGTTGGGACAGGCGGCGTCTTGGGGCACTTGTTCAAAAGCCGACAACAATGCCGTTTCCTGTTGCAGGATCCGTGCTTCATAGGCTGCGGATGGATACATATCAAAATCAATCTCGTCATAGCCGTCGTCAGCCAGGTAACGTTCGCGCGTCTGGGGTTCAAAATCCCCGGAAACGAATTCGAAATCATATTGAATAAATTTCTTCGCTTTGAACACCATCACAACACTACCGCTGGCATCTGTTGTCAGCACCCTGGACCACTTCTGGCTTTTGATCTCAATTTTTACGGACTGGTGCGCGATTGGCGCATGCGTATATCCATCCGTGAAGGTGAGTTTCATCGTGCGTTCTTTGGCAAAACTGTTAGCGCTGAGCAAGGTGAGTGCGGCGACCAGGAGGAGGTTTGAGGTGTATTTTTTGAATATCTTATTCATTTTCATTTCTTTTTTATAGTTCATTTAAATAGGATGCTTTACCAGAATTTCCACCATGGTTTAGAAATGAATTGTAATTTTCCATCGATCGGGAACAAAGCTTCTCCATCACTACTGCTGGGATCGAAAAAACCAAGATGATGTTTTTCCGCCAGACTAAACATGCGCATGTACCCTTGTTCGGCCTGCGACCAGCTAAATGCAACATAAATAACATCTTTACCAATTGTATAATCTGCACAATTCGGGTCATCGTCTGCCTCCTCTGTCGCGAACGGCCCATTCATCGCGGGAAATACTTCTATCATTTCCATAAACCAATTGCGTAATGCTGCGGAACTATTTCCCGGATCGTCATAGCTATGTGCTTCAGACCATTCAGCCTGTTCTGCATACCATTTCATGAAGGCCGTTTCTGTTTTCGGAGCAGCCTTTATATTAAACACCATTAAGTCGTAACTCATGTCTAGCCATTTGGTTAATATCCCTTTACTTGCCATTCATGGAGGAAATCACCTTCAAAACAAGACACGTAACACCCAATACACAATTAATGCCAGCATCAATATAGACAATGCGCCAAACGGGATCTTCATTTTTCTGTGAAAACCAATCTCTGCAAACTTACCGCTCCAGGCAAAAGTGCGTATAACCAACAGCAACAAAAAGAGGTGACTCAGCCAGTATCCTGCCGCGAGGTCCGGATGATAAGGACTTGCTCCCCACCAGACAAATGAAAGCTGGATGTACAAAAAGACGAGAATTACCAGTACGATTGCAAGAATATTGATGACCCGCAAGAGTATTTTGGATGCTGAAAAAAAAGCAAAAACGACCATCAGGAAATACGCAAGGAATACGTACACGATTTTAATATTGTTAAAATACTGCGGCTTGACGATCATCGACTCATCTTCCGCCAGGTAATAATAATTACAAATCGGAAACAGGAACGAAAGCACAAACAACGCAGAATAGATCGTTATTTCAAAAAGCACTTTTTGTCGTTTGGTTAGCAGGGATAGTTGCATTGTTCATCTGATTTTAGAGGCAAATATAAGCAAAGTCGCAGAACAGCAATAGGGCGCGACCTATGCCCCGGTGGCAGCCAGCTTGTACTGCTCTATAAAATGCCCGAGCAAACCCTTGAAGCGATCAAAATCAGCAATCGGAAAGGTAACGATATCACCTGTATGCAGGCAGATTAGCAGATCCCTCCTGTAAAACAGTTTATCGCCCCGGTGCACTGTTTCCTTTGTAATCCCCGAAGCACTGATTTCAGACCAGGTAATCCTGTCGCCATGGGAAGCGATGCCGCGCACATCGATCCGGACTTCATCCAGCCGGACAAACGCCGGCAGCGGGAAATTCGCGACTTTCTCATAGGGTTCAAGAATCCGCGTAATCGATAAGGTAATGTCTTTTTTGTTGAAAATCCACCAGCCACTTTTTTGGACCTGCGTATCTATGCGGTTGAAAAGGATGTCTTTGCCTTCCTGGAGGGTCATCATGGCGTTGAGATGGTGATTGCTGATTGCATGGCGGGTTAACACTTTTGAGTAATAAACAAACTCGGTATGGATGTCTTGGTGTAAAACTAAATACTATACGTCAATATTTCAAGTTTCCAAAGTTAAAATTCTCTGATTACCTGAGGAAAACTCCCGATTAGAAAGCGGTTTTCTGCACTTAAAAAACCGGTATCGGCATTCCAGCAAAATAACCCGCCCATATCCACACGTCCTTACTAGCTTTGTTGCAACAACCAAACCGTCCGCACCTCCTGCGGACAAGCGATCGCCGAAAAGCTTCAAGAGAGTAGGCAATTTAATCCTTATTTTATGAATAAACTTTTAATGCTCGCCTGCACCATGCTGGTCGGACAAGCGGCCACAAGCCAAACCATTTACAATGGCGATTTTGAGCTCGGGGCATTACCCACTCAATCAGGTCAGATTACAAGCACACTACCAACTACCGGAAACGGGGCTTACACCCCCGGATGGGATCAGGGCTGTACCTCCTGGTATCCAAATGTGCCCTTGGAAACGGGAACATCGGATTTGTTGGATACCAGGGTAGGCGAACCGAATACATTCCTGAATATACCTTATAATTACATCAATGTACGAGTTGCGGGTACGAAACGATACGTTGGAATGTTGGGTTCACCCGTAGATGCAAACGGGAACAGGATCGGAGAATCGCTCCGCGCAAACATCACTGGATCTTTTTCAACACAATACAGATACACAATTGGTATGTGGGTAGCGCTGAGAAAAGAACAATTCGAAGGGCCAATCACAGTAAAGATGGAAGTCGTATTGAGAAAAGCTGGTAATTGTACCGCCGGCAAGCTCGTTTACACGTCTGTGGATGTCAACGCCGATGGAATCAGTTGGAAACACCTACAGGGCGATTTCACTTTAACTGCGGCAGATATAAGTGTTGGCTATGACCGGATGGAAATCAGGATCAATGGAGAAACTGGTTGGAATAAATTATGTTTGGATGACGTGACCCTGACAAGAGCGCTCCTCCCCGTCGCTGCTTATAATTTCACCGTAGGAGATCAGACGCAAACGACAACTCCTTCCAAGTACGGAGCTATTCCGGTCACCGAATCCTGTAGAACGCCCGTTACGATCGATGGCTCTGCCACTACCAACGAAGCAGGATACTACATTTCTGTAACGAAATTTGATGCGGTAAATTGGCTGGATATCGGTCCGTCACTTTATGCAGGTTGGATTTGCAATCCTGCCTCCGCTTGCCAGGTTCCTGCAACCATCAACCTGAGTGCCCTGCCAGGTGTAAGTTTCGTCGCTGGCCAACTGTACATCATTCGCCTCGCTGTAGGTCCTGAGTGGAATTCTGTCGATCATTTCTTCAGACCAACAGCCTGCACATCAAAAGCAGCCTTTGTATTCAATAATCCGCGCCAGACAGTAAAAGATCTGCCATCCTATTACGGTCCGATTCAGGTAACTTCTATCTGTAAGCCGGATGTGATCATCGATGGATCAGCAAGTACAAGCGAAACAGAATACCAACTTACGATCACGAAATTTGACCTGACCAATTGGGTACCGATTGGTTCACAGTTATTTAATCAGACGTATTTCAACACAACGGTTCCGGCATCCATTAATCTTGAAAACCTGACGGGCGTTAACTTCACCGCAAATAATACAGATGTATATCAGGTTTCTGTGATCACGAAACCGGTGTGGAACATCGCAACGCGTTACATGAAAGTAATCGACTGTGGAACTTCCAAAATGTTAGAAGACACAGAGCTGCAGCCTGAAGAAGTTGATTTCCGAATCTTCCCAAACCCTGCCACCAATCAGCTGAACATTGTCACCAATGGCAACGAATCCCTGCAATCCGCAGCCATCTACGACCTGAAAGGAATGTTGGTGAAATCAGCGAACTTCTCCGGCGCTTCAGCGACAGAAACGCTCGACATTTCAACACTCACGAAAGGCATCTACCTCGTGAAATCCGTCACAGCAAACGGGACAGTTCACCAAACAAAAATCGTCAAAGAATAAGCGATCTGAATAAAAAGCAAAGGGCTTCAGGAATACTGAAGCCCTTTTTGTTATCCGGACTTTCATAATAGTCCGGGAAATGACGCGTGCCTGGTTTTCTGACAGTCCTGAAATAACGATACTGGTTAAAAAAACCGGATCGCGACCTGTCCCCCAACCCACATCTTCAGGTTTGTGTCGTTAAATGTCCTGTCGTAGAAGCTATAAGGGGCAACATCCATGTACGGCTGTGATTCGACATCATCCACATCGGAAATCACCAGGAAATTCAAAGTCGGACCGGCAGCAATCGCAATCTTGGGCGTCAGGTTGTACTGGTACGTCAGCGTGAGCTTGTTCAGCATTTGTACGTCCTCATACACATTTCCCTTTTGCAGGTGGTTGCTGCGCAGATCAACAAATAAACGCTGTTTTTCCGATAATTTGAAAGACGTTCCGATCCCGTAACCATAGGTCCACATCGGCACGGCAGAGCTGAATTGCATCCCGACTGTGAACAAATTGTAAAAGCGGTGCGTTCCGGTGCGGAAAGACAGGTTGACGGGGAACAGTTCATCTCCAGCAATTTCGAGCTGATGCAAGCCGTAGCGCGAATAAGAGAAGAAGCCAAGCTGCAAACCGTCGATCGAATCACAGAAATTGAACGTGCCGATCTGCATGCCTTTCATTTTTTTCGCCGTATTCAGGAAGCCTGCTACCTGGATGCCTTTGTAATTGTCGCCTGCTGCATTCAGGAAACCAGCAGCCTGCAAACCTGCGTAGTCTTTTCCGGCGGCATTCAGGAAACCCGCGATCTGTATGCCGGACGATCCCTGGCCAATTACATTCGCAAAACCAGCCCCCTGGATTGTCTGGCTGTTTTCGGGAGCGGTGTTCAGAAAGCCCGCCACCTGGATTCCCGATGATTTCCAGTGCGCGACATTGATAAAGCCGGCAAATTGTCCGCCCTGGAACCCGTGTGTCGCTACATTGGAAAAACCAGCAACTTGTACACCTTTGCCTTCGCCGAGCACGAAATTCGTAAAACCAGCCATTTGTGCGCCGGAAAGGTCCATTTCAATGACGTTCGTAAAGCCCGCTGCCTGCACACCTTTAACATGCGAATGGTTGAGATTCACAAACCCCGCCGCCTGGAAACCCTGTTGCGGACCGCCCGTCAGGTTCATGAAACCTGCCAGCTGGCATTGACGCACAGAATCCCAGTTGATATTCGCAAATGCACCGATCTCGAGCACGCGCACGCCGTAATTGAATCCGCCGAGCAGGTTGAACGAATAATCGACCTTTGAACTCCCGCTAAGCCTGCCATTCGTACCGACAAATGGAAGCACGGAGAATTGTACCTTGTTGCTGAGCTTGCCTTTGAGGTTGCGCAGGTTGGCCTTCGATTCTTCCGACAATACGATTTTCGGGAACCTGAACCTGGGTGACCTGTATAGAGAATCCGGGAGCACAGTAAGGGTTTCAGGCAGCACAACCGGGTAAATCTCGATATTCACCTTCGTACCGGATGCAGAGCTGACATAAATGATCGTGTCTTTGTAATGCTCCTTATTGATCGTCAGGTTGATCTCCGGCCTTTCTTCCGTGCGGATTGAATAATAGCCGAAATCATCGCTGATCGTCGATGCCATCGTCGTGAGGTCATAGATACTCGCCTGCGGCACCTTGTTGCCCGTCGCGCCGTCGATCACATAGCCTTCGATGTGCGCTTCCGAAGCGGATACAGTATTCTTTTTCAAGATGATGTAGTTCTCTTTCGAGCGGTAGCTGAACTGCGCCCCAAACAAGCTGTCGAGTACCACACGCACCGGCTGGTCCGCATATTTCCCGCTGACGGGCGCCACGGCCGATACGACATCTGATTTATAAGAGAATGTGCACCCCGCGGCGGTACCGAGTTTTTTGAGGGCACTTTCGATCGGTGTCGCTTCGAAAGTCAGGCTGACCTTTCTTTCAAGCGCAGGAATACTTTTCGATTGGGCCGACAACTGGAAAGCCAGCGTCATAAAAATCCCGGCCAGTACAGTCCGGTACAGGCGGTTACTCACAGCTTTTTCCATAGAGCTCAATTGTTTGAGGTGTTTGTACCACCGATATTTCAAGGGTTTGTGCAATGATGTCGAGCATCGTCGCGAAATCTTCGTTGCGGAAAGTGACCGTCAGCTTGCATTTTTCAATCTCCGCATTGCGGATCACTATCTCCTTGCTGGAGAGCTCGTTCAACACGAGCACAATCTCCTTCAGCGAAGCGTCTTCAAAAATGTAAACCTTGTCTGCCACAGGAGCCGCCGCAGGACGTTCGTATTTCTTCAGGATGTCTTTGCTGATGACGTAATACGCACTATCCCTGGCCACTAAGCCCAACGACTTCTGGTTCAGCTTCAGGAGGACTTCGCCTTCCTCGACAACGACTTTCACGGTGTCATTCAGCGTAGTCACTTTGAAAATGGTTCCGATGTCCAGCACTTTCAGCTTGTGCACAGCGATCTCGAAGGGCATTTGATCGTCGTGGACTACTTCAAACCTGCCGCTGCCTTTCAGTTGCAGGCGCCGGTTGCTGCGGTTAAACCCTTTGTCGAGGATCAGCTCGCTGCCTGCCGCCAGTTCGACGCGGGACTGGTCCTGCAAGGTAAACGTTTTCACCGCGCCCGAAGCCTGGATGCGGTCTTCCGTTGGTTCGTCGGTATTTTCTGCCGTCAGGGAATCGGGTGCAATCCGCGTTGCCTGCCAGTTCCACCAACCGGCGATGCCGATGAGTAATGCAATTCCCGCCGCTACTGAAATCCACATCCTGCGTGTTCCGAACAAATGCCGTACCGGCGCTTCCTCCGGAAAATCCAGTGCGGCTTTCAGCTTTTTCAGGCGTTGTTCTACATCCGGCGCTGCAAACACTCCGCTTTGGTGTGTATAAGCATACATGCGCGCAGACTGGTCAAACAAAGCCCGGTTTTCAGCGCTTTCCTGTTTCCAGTCCTCCAGCAGCATCGCTTCCTCGGGTGAAGCCTCACCCTGCAGATACCTGCTGATCTGCTGATCTATTTCCTCCATCTTTCTCACAATTCAAACAGTAATAATATTATAAACGCGGGCAGGTAATCCTGCAATGCTTCACGCAAAACGCGCAGTGCCTTGCCCATTTGATTTTCAACCGTTTTTACCGAGATTTGCAGCCTGTCGGCGATCTCCTGGTATTTCAGGTGTTCAAAGCGGCTCATTCTGAAAACCTCTGCACATTTTTCCGGCAAGGTACTGATCGCCGCTTCGATCGCTGTTTCCATTTCGGCTGTCAGCATCGGCTGCGAAGCATCCTGGTTTTCGACGAGCTCCACACCTTCAAAAGACTGGTACATCGTCCGGTGATTTTTGCTTTTGAGCTTATTCAGGCTCAGGTTATGTACCGACCTGAACAGGTACGCCCGCATATTGGCGGTAATCTCAATTTCCTCCCTTTTGTTCCACAGGTTGAAAAACAATTGCTGTACCATGTCCTCCGCCCCATCCTGGTCTTTCAGGAACGTGAACGCATACCGGCTCAATTCAGCAAAGTGGCTCCTGAACAAGTCTTCCAGCAGGGATTTGTCCATCTTCAGTACTTCCATCGGGCTTTATTCTTCATATTGATTCACATGCATTTGAACAACTTTCTGTACAAAAGACAAAGTAAATTGATTTTACCCCTACGTCCGCAATTATTTTTTTTGAATAGGTCGCGTCACCCCATGGACAACACGCGTTGCATTTCTGTTCAGATTAAAACATAACCGCCGCTTTTTTACTTTCAACCGAAGGCAGTGTCTTTCATCTTTCGAACTTTAAGGCTTACAGAATACCCTGAAAAGGTGATATTTTCGCCCCGCTCTCCCGTCGATTTCATTTTTTTATTTACCTTGGGATTAAAAACAACGCATTCGTTTGGCCAATGAACACAATGGATGTGAAGTGTTTAGCAAACATACTACGACTCCGGGATAAGATTTATTCACAATTCGTTCATGAAAACATATCTAATTTAATAGTTATTCATCTAACCGTTTTTCTCTATATTGCAAACATTTTTTGTTCAACGCCGAACAAAGTCATCATTTAGAACATAGAATTATGGAAACCAAGCTTAAAGGGACGGACGCAGATCTGAAAACAGTCAAGGCTGCCATCAAGGAATGGAGCGTCAGAAGAAGCCGCGCAGACCAGGTCATTACGTATCTCAACCAGGGGAACTGCTTCGAGGTAACACGCGCTGAATATACAAAGTGGAAAACGCGCAACGTAACGCCACCCACGCACATTCATGCTTACATGGGAATCTTTTCCGGGAAACTGAAATTTGTCCTTATTGATTCCATCTCGGATGCAGAAACCACCTTGAATCCTGCTTACATTGTCGTGAAAGATTACACCTACGGCGTTGTCGTGAAAGGAAACCCGAACGACACGCTTGGCAATGTTGGCGACGAAACAGACGAGATCACTGTATTCGAGGGACTGGAGCGCATGTTCCGCTGGTCGATGGGAAAAAATGCATGGGTCGCAACACAGGTGCCGAAACCAGACGGCGTTTTCCAGGCATTCCAGATCCCGTTCAACGATTTCGAATTCCTTTTTGAGGACAAGGAAAAGAAAACAGTTTACGGACTCTTCGGCATGCTTTCTGACTTTACGCCGGACATCATCATCTGGAACGAAACAACGAAATTCCCTGATCCCGTACAACCCGGACAAAGAATTGTTGCTGACGTAGCCTTGCCTGTACCGCCATTCGGCACGGGTGGAACAGCAGTACTGGCAGACTTTCAGTTACTTCTGCAAGCTGTATAATCCTTATTGAAAAACACATGGATACCAAAGAATTAATGATCGGTTTGTCTTTCCTGTCCCCGCTGTTCCTGCTTACAGGCATTGGGCTCGGATTGGCGCGTTACCGCAAGGTCGACGGCAAACACCATTTAATTCTTTGGTATCTGCTTGTGGCATTGGTGATTGACCTGTTATCGCGCTACTGGAGCTGGACACAGAATAACAACCTCGTTTTTTTATCCGTGACGGGAATTGTGGATCTGCTGTTCATTTCCTGCCTCTATCTGAAATACTTTTTACCTAAAAACCGCATTTACCTGATTTATCCGACAGCGATTATCCTGCTGCTGGTATTGATCAATATTGTCTTTTACAACCACAAACTCGCTGCTACATTTCAGTCATACGACAAGCTGATCTGCAATGTCACGATCGTCGGATATTGCCTGATCTGTTTCCTGGACATCCTCAAACGCAAGAAGAACAACCGCGCGATCATGCGCATCAACGGCGCTGTGCTGCTGTTCTTTTCCGTGGACATCCTGATTTCGATGACTTCTAATTTTCTCATCAATGAGGCGTTGCACCTGGTGGTTTATTTCTGGCTTTTGCGACTCTTGTTGTTATTGTACATGTACCTCGTTTTAATACATACACTATGGCAAACTGGCAAAAACCGGAAACACTGGCAATTTGGCTAGGAATAGGTTTAACCGTCATTGTATTTCTGATCACCAGCATCATCCTGTTCACGCGCGTCTACATCCGCAGGATCATGCAGGAACAAAGCAAACGCGCGCGCTTGAAGCTGGATTACCAGAAAGACCTGCTCCAGGACAGTATCCGCGTGCAGGAAAGGGAACGCAACCGCATTGCCGCCAATCTCCACGACGAGCTGATCTCAAAGCTCAACATCCTTTTGCTGACACTTTACAGCGGTGATGCATCGCCGGAGAACACGAGCAACCTGCTGAAAGAAAGCATCGGCGTGGCCCGCAGGATCTCACACGACCTCAGTCCGCCCCTGCTTGAAGAAACCGACCTGCCGGAGCTGATCACCGATTTCGTATCGCCTTTGCAGCGCGTTTTCAAAGTTCAATACCACGTCTCGCGCTATTCCGATCGCCCGATAGACAATGAAACAAAACTCCAGCTTTTCCGCGTGATCCAGGAGATTATCAGCAACATCATCCGCCATGCGCAGGCACAAACGATAGACATCAATATCCGGATTTCCGGACAATTTATCAGCATTTGCATCAGCGACGACGGCATCGGGCTGCGCGCAGAGAAATCCAAAGGGCTCGGCCATAAAAACATCGAGTTGCGTGTCCAGCTGCTCAAGGGCAAATACCGCTTCCGCCCCGCACAGCCGAAAGGAACCCAGTTCACGATGCATCTTCCCCATTCATCTAAATAATACACCATGGAAAATCAACCCAACATCCACATTGCGCTTGTAGACGACGACGATCTGATCGTTCAGCTGTTGCATGCCTATTTCAAGGACCACGCACGCATCCGGGTCCTACTGAAAGCCAATGACGGCAGCGAGCTACTCGAACAGCTGGCCAATGCCGAAAC
>Ga0247806_10000213_pt1 | contig 39904 bp, 35 predicted proteins | sample UWRJL059202B1_FD_179935 | JGI IMG/M metagenome (GOLD analysis project Ga0247806, IMG submission 179935) | Plant litter microbial communities from Arlington Agricultural Research Station in Wisconsin, United States - UWRJ-L059-202B-1 | ecosystem: Environmental > Terrestrial > Plant litter >... | reverse complement strand
GAAGCCCGTTACGAAATTGCCGAAGATGGCAGCAGTATGCGCAGTGCCATTAAGCAGGTAGCCAGCGGGCGTTTTGGCGTTACCAGCCGCTACCTTACTGAGGCTACCGAATTGCAAATTAAAATGGCGCAGGGAGCTAAACCCGGAGAGGGCGGGCAATTGCCCGGCGAAAAAGTGGATGAATGGATAGGCCGCACCCGCCATGCCACACCGGGAGTTGGATTGATTTCGCCACCGCCGCACCACGATATTTATTCTATAGAAGATTTAGCACAGCTGATATTCGACCTTAAGAATGCAAACCGTGAGGCACGCATCAGTGTGAAGCTCGTGAGCAAAGCAGGTGTAGGCACTATAGCATCGGGCGTTACAAAAGCAAAGGCCGATGTGGTTATGGTATCCGGTTTTGATGGCGGTACGGGTGCATCGCCATTAAGCTCTATAAAACATGCGGGCCTGCCGTGGGAACTTGGCCTTGCCGAAACCCACCAGACGCTTGTTAAAAATAAACTGCGCAGCCGTGTGGTTGTTCAGGCTGATGGGCAAATGAGGACGGGCCGCGACATTGCCATTGCAGCTTTATTGGGTGCCGAAGAATGGGGAATAGCCACCGCCGCTCTTGTGGTAGAAGGTTGTGTGCTAATGCGCAAATGCCACCTTAATACCTGCCCTGTAGGCGTTGCCACGCAGGATAAAGAACTGCGCAGCCGCTTTACCGGAGAGGTGGACCATGTTGTTAACCTGTTTAAATTTATTACCGAGGAGTTGCGCGAAATAATGGCTGAACTGGGTTTCAGGACGGTTGACGAGATGATAGGCCAGAGCGATAACCTGAAACAGCGTGACGATATTGAGTATTGGAAACATAAAAAAATAGACTTGTCCAGGCTCTTATATAAAGAGCCGAATCCTGATAGCATAAGCCTTTACTGTACCGAAAAGCAGGATCATGGGCTCGACGGAATATTAGACTGGCAACTGCTTCAAAAAGCACAGCCGGCATTACTAAATGGCGAAAAAATATCAGCTGAATTTAGAATTCGTAATACCGACAGGGCTACGGGTACATTATTAAGCAATGAAATATCTAAAGCATATAAGAGTGCAGGCCTGCCGGAAGATACCTTAAACTTCCAGTTTTATGGGGCAGCGGGTCAAAGCTTTGGTGCCTTTGGTGCCAAAGGCTTAACCATGAGGGTAGAGGGAGATGCTAACGATTACTTTGGCAAAGGCCTAAGTGGTGCTAAACTTATTATTTATCCGCCGCCTAATGCAGGCTTTAAGCCCGAAGCCAACAGCGTTGTGGGCAACGTAGTGCTGTATGGCGCTACCAGTGGAGAGGCTTATATTTATGGCCGCGCCGGAGAGCGCTTTGCGGTACGAAACTCGGGTGCTACGGTAGTGGTAGAAGGCATAGGCGACCACGGTTGCGAGTACATGACCGGCGGTAGGGTAGTGGTTCTGGGTAAGATAGGCCGCAACTTTGGCGCAGGTATGAGTGGCGGTATTGCCTTTGTATATGATGTATATAAGGACTTTGCCGAACGCTGCAACCCCGAAATGATCGACCTTGAAAAATGCAACAATGCTGACCGGGAAGAACTTTTTGCCATGCTGCAAAAACATTTTGAATACACAGGCAGCGCCACGGCTAATTTTATCCTTAAAGATTTTGATAACCAGATGGACAATTTTGTAAAAGTATTCCCTAAAGATTATAAAAAGGCGTTGCAGAAACAGCAGGAAGCAGATAAGGTGGGGAATTGATTTTACCACATAGATACATAGGTTACATATTGTATTGAAGGTTAGATAGAAATTAATTTTCTACATAGACTTAGAAAGCGGAGCTTCAACCTATGTATTCTTTGATTAATGGTAATATAACTTTAAAGCCTATGTACCTATGTTGTGAAATATAAAATAGAAATCATTTATATCGCAACTAATAATGCAGGATAAAATAAAAAGATGTTTATGAACCGATTATATGTCTTGGCAATAGCGATTGTGCTTATTTCCTGTCAACAATCATCTAAAGAAGAAAAAATTACAGATGTACCTGCGGTTGAAGCTTCTAAACCTAAAGTGGTGGAAAAAAATAAAATAACGATAGGCGAAAAAATAGAAGGCGACTTTGATAAAGATGGTAAAAAAGATGTTGCTATTGCTGTTAAAATCAAAGAGGGAATTGGTAACCCTGTTGAAGACGGCACGCCGGCTGAATATGAAATTCAGTTTTCGAACAAACTAAAGTCAATTAGTGCAGGTTGTTGCGATGTTATTTTAATTAATGAGGGCGACCTTAATAATGATGGGGCAGAAGATATTTCGATATTCCAGGCTCCGGCTAATGGCTGTGTATATTCTATGGCAACCTATTCTTATACAAAGGGCAACTGGCAAAAGATTGTAGCTACATTTTTGATTCCTACCGGATGCGAAAGTGTTAGTGAGGAAGAGTTACAAAAAAGGGTTTTTAAAGAAGGCAACTCAATTTACTTTTATGAATCGGATCTCAATGATGAAAATGGAGGTTTGGTAAAAAGAAAAGCAAGCATAAAGAACTGATCATGAAGCAGGATAAAATAACAGGATTTAAACAATACGAACGTGAGTATCCGGCTACAGAGCCTATTGCCACACGCATAAAACATTACAGCGAATTTACTGCTGCATATACGCCCGAGAAACTTAACCAGCAGGCATCGAGGTGTATGGATTGCGGGGTTCCGTTTTGCCATAGCGGCTGCCCGCTGGGTAATGTTATACCCGAATTTAACGACGCAGTATATAATAAACAGTGGCAAGAGGCGTATGAAATTTTGGTTTCGACCAATAACTTTCCTGAGTTTACGGGGAGGATATGCCCGGCACCCTGCGAGTCGGCTTGTGTGCTGAACATTAACCGCCCTGCAGTTGCCATTGAAGCGATTGAGAAACATATTATAGAAATAGCTTTTGAAAAAGGCTTGGTAAAACCCTTTTTACCCGAAGGCCGCAGTGGCAAAAAAGTGGCCGTTGTGGGCAGTGGTCCCGCAGGAATGGCCGCCGCCGACCAGCTGAATGCCACAGGGCACTGGGTTACCATTTTTGAAAAAGACGATGCCGCAGGAGGGTTACTGCGTTACGGCATCCCTGATTTTAAGTTGGAAAAAAGCGTGATAGACAGGCGCGTTAAGGTAATGGAGCAAAGCGGTATTACCTTTAAATACCATGCGCATGTGGGGGTAAACATATTCCTGTCGGATATACTGCAGGAGTTTGATGCCGTGGTAATGGCCGGGGGCAGCATGGTACCGCGGGAGTTGGCAATACCGGGGCGCGAGCTTAAAGGTATACACTATGCAATGGAGTTTCTTAAGCAGCAAAACAAACGTGTTATGGGTGCCGACCCATTGGCTTTTGCCGACATTGAAAGCAATGTTATTAGTGAAGAAATAACCGCCACAGGTAAAGATGTGGTTATTATAGGCAGCGGCGATACAGGGTCTGACTGTATAGGTACCAGCGTAAGGCAGGGAGCAAAGTCTATTACGCAACTGGCACTGATGCAGCAACCGGGAACGGCGAGGCCCATGTACACCCCTTGGCCGCAGTATCCGCAAATACACCGCGTATCATCATCTCAGGAAGAAGGTGCGGAACGTTTGTTTGCCACTGTGAGTAAAGAATTTATAGGCGATGGCAATGGTAAACTTGTTGCTTTAAGAGTGGCAGATTTAGAATGGGAATTTGGCCCTAACGGCAGGGCGGTAAGCTCTCGGGAAAAAGAAGGATCGGAAAGGATCATTCCATGCGATATGGCTCTTATAGCCATAGGGTTCTCGCAGCCGGAGCAATTGCTTATAAACCGCTATGACATTGCTACCGATGCCCGCGGCAACATTCTTGCCGATGAGAAAAATTATAAAACAAGCTACCACAAAATATTTGCCTGTGGAGATATGCGCCGTGGCCAGAGCCTTGTGGTGTGGGCCATTAGTGAAGGCCGTGAGTGTGCCCGTAACGTAGACGAGTTTTTAAACAAAGAAGCATCAGTACTTGAGAACAGGGATGCGAGTTTAGAGACGGAGGCTTTTGCTAATAATTAACGAAATGATAGAATGCTAAAAATGGAATGCGGATGACGCGGATGTAAAAGAATCACCGCGGATTAGCTTCACTCAGAAAAAATATATCACTTGAATGTAGCTAATCCGCGAAAATCCGCGATTGCGAAGCATCCGTGTCATCCGCGTTCCATTCTTTATTCATAAAAAAAACAGCATTTTTTAAATGGATTTTTGTTTGTAACTTTGCAAGCTTATTATAAGGCTTTAGGTTAATGATTATGGAAGCAAGAAAAAAAGTCGCTTTTTATACTTTGGGATGTAAACTGAATTTTTCGGAGACATCTACCATTGCGCGCAATTTTCAGGAAGAGGGTTTCGATCGTGTTGATTTTGAAGAAGTTGCCGATATCTATGTTATCAATACCTGTTCTGTTACAGAGAATGCCGATAAGCAGTTTAAGCAGATAGTTCGCAAAGCACTAAAACATAACGATAAAGCTTTTGTGGCGGCTGTAGGCTGCTACGCCCAGCTAAAGCCTGAAGAACTTGCCGCTGTAGATGGCGTAGACCTTGTTCTTGGTGCTACCGAAAAATTTAAAATTACCGACTATATAAACGACCTTAGCAAGAACGATATGGGCGAGGTACACTCGTGCGAAATATCGGAGGCTGATTTCTATGTAGGCAGCTACTCTATAGGCGACCGTACCCGTGCCTTTTTAAAGGTACAAGATGGCTGCGATTATAAATGTACGTATTGCACCATTCCGCTTGCAAGGGGTATTTCGCGTAGCGATACCTTACAAAATGTACTTGATAATGCGAGAGAGATATCATCGCAAAACATACGCGAAATTGTGCTTACCGGTGTAAACATAGGCGACTATGGCAAAGGCGAATTTGGTAACAAAAAGCACGAGCATACTTTTTATGAGCTGGTTCAGGAGCTTGATAAGGTAGAGGGTATAGAGCGTTTGCGCATCTCTTCTATAGAGCCTAACCTGCTTAAAAACGAGACTATAGAGTTTGTTTCTAAGAGCCGCACTTTTGTGCCGCATTTTCACATACCGCTGCAAAGTGGTAGTAACGACATTTTAAAATTAATGCGCAGGCGTTACCTGCGTGAAATATATACGGAGCGTGTTAATAAAATTCGCGAAGTGATGCCGCATGCCTGTATAGGGGTAGATGTTATTGTGGGCTTCCCCGGCGAAACCGACGAGCATTTCCTGGAAACATACAATTATCTTAACGAGATGGATATTTCGTACCTGCATGTATTTACCTATAGCGAGCGTGATAATACTGCTGCTGCGGCTATGGGTGGCGTTGTGCCTATAAACGTTCGTAATAAACGTAGCAAAATGCTTCGTGGCCTGTCAGTTAAAAAGCGACGTGCTTTTTACGAAGGGCAACTTGGTTCGACCAGAACGGTTTTGTTTGAAGGTGACAACAGGGAAGGTTACATTACCGGTTTTACAGAGAATTATGTAAAAATAAAAATGCCGTGGAACCCTGAGTTAGTTAATACATTGCAGGAGCTTAAACTACTATCTATAGATGATGACGGACTTGTAAAGGCTGAATTTACTGATGCAAAACTGGCAAATAGTGGCAGATCTAATGTTTTTGAAGCTTTCCTGGCGTAAATAACAGGATTAAAATATCAAAAGAGGCTGCCTAATTTTTAGACAGCCTCTTTTGGTTTTAGAATTTATATCCTACAGAGAATAAGAATACATTGTTGGTAAGTTTCACATTTGGTACTTCTGGATCTTTATTGATGTTCGATAATCCTACATTATATCTTGCCTGAAGGAAAATACCGATAGGCAAATCGTAACCAATACCGCCAAAAAGGGAAAAGTCTACTTTTTCGTAAGCATCTTTTGCATCCACTTCTTCAGTCTCACTTTGTCCACCTCCTGTAAACTCTCCTTTTTCCTTAGCGCTAATTAAGAATCCTATTTGTGGACCTGCCTGAATACTTAACCCTTCTATAATATAATATTTTACAGCTATAGGAACATTTATGTAATCAAGTTTAGATGTGTATTCGATGCTGCTGTCTAACGAATTTCCGAAATAATTATTAACAGTCACTTTTGTTCCCTGCTGTGAATAAACAATTTCCGGCTGCACAGCAAAATTTTCGAATTTGATCTCGGCTAATACGCCTGCGTTAAATCCGGCCCTTACATTAGTGTGCTCTGCGTCGCCACCCCAGTCGGCTATGTTAAGGCCGGCTTTCACACCATATTTAATTTCCTGAGAGTGTGCGGTAAATCCTATTGCAAATAATGTTGCAATTGAAAAGATAATTTTTTTCATAAAAGTGGTTTGTTGGTTTTGCGGCGAATGTAATATTTTTACATAATTAATGCGTGGAAACCGCAAAAAAAAAATTGAGGAATCAAAACTGATTCCTCTATCTAATCACTAAAAATTTGTTTTTAGTTTTTCAGGATCTTGTCTGCTATCCCAAATAGCCAATATAATTATGCTAACGTCACGAATTAAATAAATAATTTGATAGTCTCTAACAGTTCTGCTCCGTACGTTTTCAATATCGGTTGGTAGGCCAATATCTGGATATCTCAAAATTATTTCAATATGCTCTCTAAAAATTTCATTAAGTTTCCTGCTGTAAATTTTTGATTTGTTTCTATTATTCCAATATTCAAAAATTTCAATTCTGTCGTTTTGGGCATTAGTACTCCAAATTAATCTTTTAGCCATTTCTGAATGTCGTTTTCAGCAACTTTATCAGTTAAATAAGTTCCTTCTTCATATTCTTTTATAGCTTTCAAAACAATTTCCTCTTGTATTTCTGAAAATTTAATCTGATTATAATCATCATTCACTTTTATCAGGCGCGCAACATCTGATAACAAATTTTCATCATCAGATTTTTTTAGATATTCCAGAATATCTGTTTTTAGATTTGAAGTATTCATGTCTCAAATTTTTATAAAGATACAAAAAGTTACAATCCCAAAGTTACCAGCCTGCCCTGTATTATGAGTTCTTTAAAACCAAATTCCTGCCGTATATATTCAAAGGCTTTTGCATGGTATAGAAAAACATGGGTAGGATCTGTTTTATAAAACCAGGTACAAAAGTCACGGTCAGGGTCAAACCTGTCAGTCATTATATACAGCTTGCCTCCGGGTTTTAAAAGACTGCACAGTTGGGCAAACTCGGTATGTGGTTCTTTAAAATGTTCAGCCGTTTCGCTACACGCTATGTAATCATACTTTTGCTGTAACGCCTGGAGGTCGTTATGAAAATAAAGGTCGAATTCCCTAATGTCATATCCATTATCTGTAAGTACTTTTAAAATTGGCGAACCGGTGCCGGAGCCAAAGTCCAGTCCTTCATGCTGCCGTTGAAAATTGGCCAGGATAGCATTAGTAACAGGGCTTACAAAGTTTTGATACCTTATATCTTCGGGGTCATTGTTATGACACAGGTAGTGCGCCTGTTCGGCTTCGGGAGTTAAATAATCTTTAGGGTGCGTAAAAACAGAAAGGCAAAGGGAGCATTGTAAAAACTCCCTTTGCCCTTGTGTATAAAAGTTAGCAGATGAAGCGCCGCAAAGCGGGCATACAACATTTTTCATACCGCTTATGGATTAGTACTCCAGATACCGCTATCTTTTATAAATACCCTTTTATTTAATTTTAGCTGCGCTATAATAAGTTCGGCAACATCTTCCGGCTGCATCACTTTATCGGGGTTGCCATCGGTAAGGTTAAGGTCTTTAGCCATATCTGTAGCAACGGTGCTTGGTGTAAGTGCCGTAACCCTGATGTTGTGCTTGCGAACCTCCTGCATAAGCGATTCGGTTAAGCCCATAACAGCAAACTTAGAAGCGCTGTATGCACTTGTTGCCGCGGCACCGCGCAATCCTGCTGTAGAAGATATGTTAATGATGTCGCCGTTTTGCGCTGCTATCATTCCCGGCAATATAGCACGGGTAGCGTAGTAAGTGCCAAAAAGGTTAATCTTAATAATATCTTCAAACTCGGTAGGGGAAAGGTCGAGGAATTTGCCAAACTTGCCCACACCGGCATTGTTAATTAAAATATCTATGGTTTTAAATTGCGCCAGGGCTTTGGCTACCGCCTCGTTAACCGAGTTGATATCGGCAATGTCTGCCGTAACAATAAGCGTTTGCACGCCAAAAGCCTGAGCTTGTGCAGCAACGGCTTCAAGATCGGTAGTGGTACGTGCCAGTAGTATAACATTAGTGCCTTCGGCAGCCAGGGCAAGTGCCACAGCTTTACCTATACCTTTACCTGCACCGGTAATAAGCGCATTTTTTCCTTTTAAACTTTGCATTCTGTTTTGTCTATTATTATGTTTTTGACACAATTTTCACAAATTCTCACTAATTCATTAGTGTCAATAAGTGAAATTTGTGTCTTGTAATTTATAGTTAATTTGAGTAATTCTATAACCTGATGCCTGGTGGCAGTAAATCTTTATACCTTGGGTTTTTTCTAAAAAAGGCAGCCACCTTAGGATGTGTGGGTACTACACGAAAGCGGCGCTCTTCGGCAATTTCTAAAATATCTTTTATAAAGTCGGCCACAAAAGGGTCTTCCTCTACGCCTTCGGGCACGTTTACCCTTGTAAGGAACAGTTTACGCTCCTGTACAGAATATTCTATAGATGCCATTTTGCCGTCTACAGTGGTTTCAAACTGCCTCGAGAATTCGTTGTCTTTAATTTCCATAGCTGTCATTAAATTGCATTGGTACTTCGATAATAAGAATTTTAGCCGGCGTCCTGGTGCTTATAGGCAGTACATCAAACTCTACAGCACCAAAAGCATCACGTTCGTTTATAACCTGCCCGTCTATTTCCAGTTCGCCATCAATCAAAAATATATAAACTCCGTTTCCGGGTATTTTAAGATCATATTCTATAGCCTGCCCGGCGTCATACACCCCCAAGTACAAAAAAGCCTGCTGGTGTATCCATAAAGCATTGCCATCGTTTTTATCCTGTGGCGACACAACATTTACAAGCGCGTTGCGATTACTTTCAAGATCAAAACCTTTTTGGTCATAACGCGGTGCTACATTTTGCTGTTCCGGGAATATCCATATCTGCAAGGTTTTGGCACGGTCGTTCTCACTGGCATTCATTTCAGAGTGTTGTACCCCTGTTCCTGCGCTCATAACCTGTACCTCGCCAAAGGCTACGGTAGCCTCGTTACCCAGGCTGTCGCGATGGGTAAGGCCACCTTCCAGCGGTATGGTAATAATTTCCATATTGTCGTGCGGGTGGTCGCCAAAACCCCTGCCCGCCCCAATGGTATCGTCGTTTAGTACGCGTAGCATACCAAACTGCACACTATCAGGATTATAATAATTACCAAACGAAAAGGAGAAGTTAGCCTGCAGCCAGCCGTGGTTAACGGTGCCGCGTTCGCTTTTTGGGAATAGTCGTGTTCTCATAATTTTATTGATAAATTAAAATTTTTATATCCGTAAGGTTGGCTCAAAAACTTTAATTTTATACAAATTTCGGAATAAAAATTCAGAGTACCCTTATTTGTACGTTAAATCACACTACATGCAGAAGATACCGGTATATTTTATGCCCGGGCTGGCCGCAAGCCCAACCATTTTTGAGAATATACTATTGCCACCGGAGCAGTTTGAATGCTTTTACCTGGAATGGATGTTGCCCATAGTTAACGAACCGCTTACAGATTATGCAAAACGCCTTGCACAAAATATAAAGCACGACAACCCCGTACTTATAGGAGTATCTTTTGGCGGGGTTATTGTACAGGAAATGGCAATGGCTGTAACAGCGCGAAAGGTAATAATAATATCGAGCGTGCGCTGCAATGCCGAATTCCCCAGGCGGATGAGGTTTGCAAAGATAACCCGTGCCTACTGGCTTTTTCCTACGCGGCTGGTAAACAGTGTGCCATTGCTTACTAAAATATATAAGGGAAATGGTATTATTGCCAAACGGCTCGAGCTGTACGATAAATTTTTGTCGGTTAGGGATAAGAAATACCTTGACTGGGCGTTAAAGTCGATACTACTGTGGGACAGGGCAGAACCTGCTGCCGGTGTAATACACATACATGGCGATGCCGATGAGGTGTTCCCGCCCAGATATTTAAAAGATTACATACCGGTTAAAGGTGGCAAACACATAATGATAATTAATAAGGCTAAATGGCTTAACGAAAATTTGCCAGGGCTAATTTTAAGGTAAATACAATTTCTTACAGCTAAAAACCATTGGTATAACATGGTTTGTGTGTTTTTGAGGTATAGCTTTTGATAGGTTAGGTAATAGAAAAAAAAATATTAAACAGATAAACGATAAAGGATGGAATGGGTTAAGAAAACCGGCGTAATAGCCTCGATGGTATTAATTAGTGGTGCAATAGGGCATAATTTGGCCAATAAAAATGTTGCCGTTAAAGAGGTAAAAAAGGAACGCTATTTTCCTGCTAAGATAGATTTTGCTGGAGAGAAAGCCCCCCTTAATATAGCCGATGTGCATGAGCGCCTGGACAGGGAACTGCTTGTAAACGCCAACCTTGATGCTACAACAGTGCTTATTATAAAACGAGCTAACAGGGCATTCCCGGTTATAGAGCCGATCCTTAAAAAATATGGCATACCGGACGATTTTAAGTACCTCGCCGTTATAGAAAGCGGATTGGTAAACGTGGTGTCTCCGGCGGGGGCAAGGGGAGTGTGGCAGTTTATGCCCGATACCGGCAAGGAACGCGGCCTCGAAATTAACGATGTGGTAGACGAGCGTTACCACCTTGCAAAATCTACAGAGGCAGCGTGCAGATACCTGCAGTCGGCGTATGCCAAATTTGGTTCGTGGACACTGGCTGCTGCATCTTACAATGGTGGTTTTGGCGGGGTAAATAAACAGATTACGTTTCAGGGGGTGACTAATTATTACGACCTTTTACTAACTGATGAAACTGCGCGTTACGTTTTCAGGATACTCGCGCTTAAAGAAATAATGCAGCATCCTGTATCGTATAACTTTACGGTACTTCCTGCAGAACTGTACCCTGTAATTCCTGTAAAAACAGTAGATGTTACTACCAGCATACCAGACCTTGCCGTGTTTGCCAAAGAGCAGGGCATTAATTACAAGGTATTAAAAATACACAACCCGTGGCTTCGAGACCGTAAGCTTACGGTAGCTGATGGTAAAAAATATACGATGGAGATTCCGCTTTCGGGATATTAATCCAGATTTATAGATTATTGGATTGTTAGACAATCAGAGGCTTACTCATAATATATACTCCCATCATTGCTTTGTACAGTTGTGGGAGTTTTTATTAGTGGCATAAGTTTGTAGTAAGAACCTTATTATTGTCGTATTTTTTCATAATCCGAAATAGAACAGCATTAAATCAGTTTTAAATTTAAATTTTTCCGGATAAGTCAGTTTTAATTATTGATAATTCAATTTTATTAAAAATATTTTATCATTAGTGGTGTTAATAAATCGTTATTGGTAAAAAAAATTCAACAAAATCATTGTTTTATTAAAGGAATGTTTTAAATTCGCTTTAACAATGAAAAACATCAGTAACATAGCAGTCGCCATCATCAGCATTATTGTCATTCTCAATAAAGACTGAGGGATACTGTAGTTATATATAAGAGTATAAAAGCCGTTCCCTCATTATAAAGGAACGGCTTATTTTTATTTGAAATTATGAGAACACATAGACGCTTTCACAGTATTGTCATCATTTACCCACATACGTGAGAAGGTTGCCCGCACATTATATTATCGTTGGCCCTTCTCAAAACGAGCAGGGCTTTTTTATAAAATCCATTTATTAATTTACTATGTACTATAATAATAATACCATCATTTATTTTAACGGAAACTTTGTTAAAGCATCGGAGGCTTCTACAAATCTTTACGGTCAATCCCTCCATTATGGCTATGCCGTTTTTGAAGGCATTAAATCGTATAAGACTACCGGTGGTACTAAAATTTTCAAGGCAAAGGAACATTACGACCGCCTGCGAAGATCGGCAGAGTTAATGCATATGCCGTTTAATTATACTACAGATGAGCTTACCGCTTTGTCTTATGAGGTACTGGAGCGTAACGGATTATCTGATGCATACCTGCGGCCTATAGTAATGTGTTCGCCTAATATGTCGCTGTCTAAAGGTAAAGAAAGTTACCTGGCAATAGAGGCGTGGGAGTGGAGCAACGGCTATATGGCAAATAAAATGCGCATTATGACCTCCACATTCGAGCGTCCTAACCCTAAGGCTTTTAAGGTAGAAGCTAAAGTAAGCGGACATTATGTAAATTCTATACTGGCATGCCAGGAGGCAAAAGACGCCGGATATGACGAGGCTTTGGTATTAGACGGTAATGGTTATGTTGCCGAAAGTAGTGGAGCCAATGTTTTTTACGAAAAAGACGGTACACTCTACACCCCATCTAAAGGAAGCATACTACCCGGAATTACCCGTGCCACTGTACTTGAGATATGTGCCGAGCTGGATATCCTTACTGAAGAGAAACTTTTTAAACCCGAAGAAATGCGTGGTGCAGATGCTGCCTTCTTTTGTGGTACCGCTGCCGAAGTACTGGCATTAGATTCTCTTGATGATGTACCGTTTACCAAAAACTGGGAAGACAGCCTTAGCGCAACAGTACAAAAGGCATACAGAAATTTAGTAGTAGGAAAGAATTTAGAAGAGTTTAAGCTGCAGTTGGGATAATAGGCAATTTGCAATAAGCAAAAGTCAATTTCAAGCCTGAGTGTGGAATTACAAATAAAAATAATACCCAGGCTTATTCGCAAGAGTGTAGCTGCTCCCTTCTCCTTTGGAGAGGGGCTGGGGGAGAGGACAAAGAAATAGTGGCATTACTCTCTTTGGAAGGGGAGCTGAAAGCTGGGGTGGTTAAACCGCCATGAATAATACAAGCACAAACAAAATTACCCGAGGTTCGCTTTCAAGAGTGTAGCTGTCCCCCTCTCCTTTGGAAAGGGGTTAGGGGTGAGGTCAAACAAACACAAACACACAAAACACAAGTTTAAAGAACGGGCAATCAACCTTAAACTTTAAACCTGAAACAAAAAATAATGGAATTAAACAAATATTCAAGGGTTTTTACCCAAGACGATACACAACCCGCAGCCCGCGCCATGCTTTACGGAATAGGGTTTGACGATGATGATATGAAAAAAGCCCAGGTAGGCATAGCCAGTATGGGTTATGATGGCAACACCTGCAACATGCACCTTAACGAGTTGGCTGCCGTAGTGAAAAAAGGTACCTGGCAAAGCGGATTGGCCGGACTCGTTTTTAATACGATAGGCGTAAGCGACGGCATGAGCAACGGTACCGATGGTATGCGTTACTCGTTAGTAAGCCGCGATGTTATTGCCGATAGTATAGAAGCTATTTGTGGCGCACAGTATTATGATGCGCTTATAACCTTACCGGGCTGCGACAAGAACATGCCGGGCAGCATCATGGCTATGGGCAGGCTAAACCGCCCGTCTATCATGGTATATGGCGGTACTATTGCACCCGGATGCTATAAGGGTGAAGAGCTTAATATCGTTTCGGCATTTGAGGCTTTGGGCCAAAAGATAGCCGGTAATATGAATGATGAAGATTTTCAGGGCGTAATTCGCAATGCCTGCCCAAGCGCCGGTGCCTGTGGCGGTATGTACACTGCCAATACTATGGCTGCGGCAATAGAGGCACTGGGCATGAGCTTGCCATATTCGTCAAGCAACCCTGCGTTAAGCCCTGAAAAGCAACAGGAATGTATAGATGCCGGCGAACATATAAAACTACTTTTAGAAAGAGATATAAAACCAAGCGATATCATGACGCGTAAAGCATTCGAGAATGCCATGCGCATAGTGGTAGTACTGGGTGGCAGCACTAATGCTGTATTGCACTTTATAGCCATGGCTAAAAGTGTAGACGTGGTGGTAACGCAGGACGATTTTCAGCGTATGAGCGATGTTACGCCCGTATTGGCCGATTTTAAGCCGAGCGGCAAATACTTAATGCAGGATTTGCACAACAATGGCGGTATTCCTGCCGTTATGAAGTATCTGCTAAAGGTGGGCTTACTGCACGGCGACTGCCTTACCGTAACAGGAAAAACGGTTGCCGAAAACCTTGAAAGTGCCGCCGACCTTGATTTTGACGACCAAAAAATAATCCGCCCAATATCCGATCCTGTAAAAGCTACAGGCCACCTGCGCATACTCTACGGTAATTTGGCACCGGGCGGCAGCGTAGCAAAAATTACAGGCAAAGAAGGAGAGAAATTTACCGGCCCTGCCCGTGTTTTTGATGGTGAGAAAAATCTTATTGCCGGTATATCCGACGGGAAAGTGCAGCACGGCGACGTGATTGTTATCCGTAACGAAGGCCCTAAGGGTGCTCCGGGCATGCCCGAAATGCTGAAACCTACGAGCGCCCTTATAGGCGCCGGGCTTGGTAAAAGCGTTGCCCTGATTACCGATGGCCGCTTTAGTGGCGGTACCCACGGTTTTGTGGTGGGCCACATTACCCCCGAAGCTTTTGAAGGCGGAACGATAGGGCTTGTAAACGATAATGATATTATAGAGATAGATGCGGTAAACAACACGCTTGTACTCCACGTATCTGACGAAGAGCTTGAAAAAAGAAGGCAGGCATGGCAACAGCCAAAACTTAAAGTAACCAAAGGATTATTGTATAAATATGCCCGTACGGTATCGTCGGCAGCAGAAGGCTGTGTGACTGATGAGGGGTAACAAAACACAATGCACGTATGGAAAAGACTATGGAAAAAGCTGCACCGGATGCACCTGAAATTCAGGATGCAGTAACCCTTACAGGCGGGCAGGTATTGCTTGAGGCATTTATACAAGAGGGGGTTAGCACCATTTTCGGCTATCCCGGTGGTGCCATTATGCCTATTTATGATGCGCTTTACGATTACAACGAAAAGCTGGAACATATACTGGTACGCCATGAGCAGGGTGCTATACATGCAGCGCAGGGTTTTGCGAGGGTGTCCGGTAGAACCGGTATTGTGTTTGCCACAAGCGGGCCTGGGGCGACCAACCTTGTTACCGGCCTTGCCGATGCTATGATAGACAGTACGCCGCTGGTTTGCATTACCGGACAGGTGTTTGCGCATCTTTTGGGTACCGATGCTTTTCAGGAAACCGATGTGATTAATATTACCATGCCGGTGACCAAATGGAACTACCAGGTTACGGATGCCGAAGAGATCCCGGCAATACTTGCAAAGGCTTTTTACATCGCGGCTTCGGGGCGTCCTGGTCCGGTACTTATAGATATTACCAAGAATGCCCAGCTGCAAAAAATGCAGTTTACAGGCTATAAAAAATGCAATTTTATACGCAGTTACAGGCCTAAACCTGTGGTGCGCCCTGAATATATAGAAGAGGCTGCCAGACTTATTAACGCTGCCGAACGCCCTTTTATCGTGTTTGGGCAGGGTGTGTTATTAGGCAAAGCCGAAGAAGAGTTTAAGGCATTCATAGAAAAATCAGGCATACCTACAGCGTGGACAATACTTGGCAACAGCGCCATACCTACCGACCATCCGCTTAACGTTGGTATGGTAGGCATGCACGGTAACTATGGTCCTAACAAACTTACTAACGAATGTGATGTGCTTATTGCCATAGGGATGCGTTTTGATGACCGCGTTACCGGAAGGCTCGATATGTATGCCACCCAGGCAAAGATCATTCACCTGGATATAGACCCTGCCGAGATCGATAAAAATGTAAAGGCCGATGTACCGGTGTGGGGCGACTGTAAAGAAACGCTTCCGCTGCTTACTGCCCTTGTAGATAAGAAACTACATGGAGCATGGCACCGCAAGTTTACTGATTGTACCAAACAGGAACAGGAAAAGGTAATTCAGAATGAATTACACCCTACCGATGAGGTACTTACTATGGGCGAGGTTATTCGTAACCTTAACGAACTTACCGGTGGTAATGCTATTATTGTTACCGACGTGGGCCAGCACCAGATGGTGGCCTGCCGCTATGCCGAATTTGTACATACGCGCAGTAATATTACCAGTGGTGGCCTTGGTACTATGGGGTTTGCCTTACCCGCTGCTATTGGAGCAGCCTATGGTGATCCATCCCGTACAACTGTGGCTATTATAGGTGATGGCGGTATCCAGATGACCATTCAGGAGCTTGGAACCATTATGCAGTTTAAGCCCAACGTAAAAATAATGATACTTAACAATTGCTTTTTAGGGATGGTGCGCCAGTGGCAGCAGCTGTTCCATGAAAAGAGGTATTCGTTCGTAAATATAGAAAGCCCCGATTTTGTTATGGTAGCAAAAGGCTACGGCATACCGGGCAACAGCGTTTCGCAACGCGAAGATTTGCGCCATGCCATGAAAACCATGTTAGAGTATGACGGCAGTTACCTGCTGGAAGTTATGGTGGGTAAAGAAAACAATGTATTCCCTATGGTGCCGCAGGGCAAAAGTGTAAGCGATATTGTGCTGAGCAGGGAAGAGATATAAGATAGGCAAAAGTTGTAATGTCATAAAGTTTAAAGCTAAAACAACTTTGCGACTTTGAAGCTTAGGAACTTTGAAACTAAAAGAAAAATGAAAAAGGAATTCACCATAAGCGTATATACAGAAAATCATGTGGGGTTATTAACCCGCATTGCGATTATTTTTTCGAGACGTAAAATTAACCTCGAAAGCGTTAATGTAGGGCCAAGCGAGGTAGAGGGAATAAGCCGTTTTACGCTGGTTATTAACGAAACCGAAGAGGTGGTGCAAAAGGTAGCCCGCCAGATAGAAAAACAGGTTGAGGTACTTAAAGTATTTTTTAATACCGATGACGAGATTGTATGGCAGGAAATGGCCATGTATAAAGTGCCCACAAAGGTGATTGCGGAACAGGTTAAGGTAGAAAGGCTGCTGCGCCAGTATGGTGCCAATACTGTTGTAATAAGAAACGATTACACGGTATTTGAAACCACAGGGCACAAGGAAGAGATTGATGCTTTGGCCGAAGCACTGCAACCGTGGGGGCTTATAGAGTTTGTGCGCAGCGCACGTATTGCCATTATTAAGGCAAGCGAAGGCATGCATAACGCTGTCCTTGAATTTGAAGCTGCAGAGCCAAGCGAACCTGCTGCCGAAAATGAATTCCTTGATAAAAGGGATGGTGTTTTTACAATGTAAAACATTTTTAAAGCGTTCAATTAAATAATACACACCCCTAACCCCTCTCAAGAGGGGAACCAGCTTCACTCTGCTGTTAAACAAGAGTGGTTAAGGGTTTGAGTGTTCCTCTTGAGAGGGGTTAGGGAGTGTTTAAAAAAAATTAAAAATCTGTTAGATTAAATGTCTTACAGGTTAAACAAATCAATAAAAAATTAAAGAAACAAAGATGGCAAAATTAAATTTTGGAGGAGTAGAAGAAAACGTGGTAACCCGCGACGAATATCCGTTACAAAAAGCACAGGAAACACTTAAAGATGAGGTTGTAGCTGTTATAGGCTATGGAGTGCAGGGCCCGGGCCAGGCGCTTAACCTTAAAGATAATGGCATTAATGTAATTGTGGGTCAGCGCAAAAATTCTAAATCGTGGGATAAGGCCGTTGCCGATGGCTTTGTACCGGGCGAAACCCTTTTTGAAATTGAAGAAGCCCTGCAAAAAGGCACAATTATATGTTACCTGCTTAGCGATGCGGCACAAATTGAATACTGGCCATTGGTTAAAGAAAATCTTACTGCCGGTAAAGCATTATATTTTTCGCATGGTTTTGGTATTACCTTTAATGGACAAACGGGTATTGTACCTCCTGAAAATGTAGACGTATTTTTAGTTGCGCCAAAAGGATCTGGTACTTCATTGCGCCGCATGTTCCTTCAAAACCGCGGACTCAACAGCAGCTATGCTATTTTTCAGGATGCTACAGGCAAGGCTTTCGAAAGGGTTGTATCATTAGGTATCGCCATTGGCAGCGGGTATTTATTCGAAACTGATTTCCAGAAAGAAGTGTACAGCGACCTTACGGGCGAACGCGGTACACTAATGGGTGCTATACAGGGAATTTTTGCTGCGCAATACGATGTACTTCGTAAAAGAGGCCATAGCCCAAGCGAGGCATTTAACGAAACGGTAGAAGAGCTTACGCAGTCACTTATGCCGTTAGTGTCAGAAAATGGTATGGACTGGATGTATGCTAACTGCAGTACTACGGCACAACGTGGTGCACTTGACTGGTGGAAACGTTTCCGCGATGCTACCGCGCCTTTATTTGAAGAATTATATGATAGTGTTGCTACCGGTAAAGAGGCAGGTTATTCTATAGAAAGTAATAGCAAGGAAGGCTATCGTATAGGCCTTGAGGCTGAACTGGCTGAACTTCGCGACAGCGAAATGTGGCAGGCTGGCAAAACGGTTCGTAGCCTTAGGCCGGAAAATAATTAGGCATACTGCGCCAGCAATTTTTTTCAAATTGCAACGCCATAACAACCTGCAAGGTCTTTAAGACCTTGTAGGTTTACTTCTTAACAACCTATTTTTGTAATAAATGGGTTAAATACTAATACCTACAAGGTTTTAAAAACCTTGCAGGAGATATCATTACCATGAATACCCAACCTATTACTTATTTCCCTACTATTGAAGATGTAAAACGTGCTGCCGAGAGGCTAAAGCACGTAGTGCATAAAACGCAGCTTTCGCCTAACCGCACCGCATCTGAAATGTATGGAGCCAATATACTCTTTAAGCGGGAAGACCTGCAGCAGGTGCGCTCGTATAAAATTCGGGGGGCATACAACAAGATGGCAACCCTTAGCGAAGCCGAACGCGCACAGGGTGTAGTTTGCGCCAGCGCAGGCAACCATGCGCAGGGTGTGGCACTTGCCTGTAATAAAATGCAGGTAAACGGAACCATATTTATGCCTACACCCACACCGGGACAAAAACTGGACCAAGTAGCTATGTTTGGCGGCGAATATGCCCGTGTAGTTTTAGCAGGCGATACGTTTGACGAAGCTAAGGAAGCGGCATTATTATATTGCGAGGAGCAGGGAGCCGTATTTATTCACCCTTTCGACGATCCGTATATTATAGAGGGTCAGGCAACTATAGGCCTTGAGATACTGGAGCAGATGCAACAGCCCATAGACTACGTTTTTGTGCCCATAGGTGGTGGTGGGCTTGCAGCCGGGCTTAGCAGTGTCTTCAAAATATTGTCTCCCCATACTAAAATTATAGGAGTAGAGCCTACGGGTGCTCCCAGTATGAAACAGGCACTCGAAAAAGGCGAGCCGGTACATTTAGACCGCATTAATAAATTTGTAGATGGTGCTGCCGTGCAAAAAGTGGGCAGTTATACCTTTGATATTTGCAGGCATACACTAAGCGATATGCTGCTGGTAGATGAGGGCAGGATATGCCAGGTAATCCTTTCGTTATACAATAAAGATGCTATTGTTATAGAGCCCGCAGGAGCCTTATCGGTAGGGGCATTGGCGCAATATGCCGATAAGATTAAAGGTAAAAATGTAGTGTGTATCATCAGTGGTAGCAATAACGACATTACCCGCATGGAAGAAATTAAGGAGGGTGCACTGCTGTATGCGGGGCTTAAGCATTACTTTCTGGTGAAATTCCCGCAAAGGCCGGGGGCGTTACGCGAGTTTGTAATGAACGTATTAGGCCCTACAGATGATATCTCCCACTTTGAATATACCAAGAAGAACAGTAAAGAAAAAGGTACTGCCGTAGTGGGTATTGAACTAAGGGATGCTTCTGATTATGATGTTCTTTTAGCCAATATGAAAACCTTGGGCTTTTATGTAGACTACCTTAATGATAAACCGCATTTACTGAATTTGCTGGTGTGATGGTTTTATCCACGAATTGCACGAATTCGCACGAATTTATTTCAATCATTTTTAACCTTGGGTTGATGAGGGTATTATGTGTGTCACCTTTAGGGTCGTGGCTTAAGTTATTTAAGCACGTTAATCAAAAATTCCGTCCATACCTTTATAAACAAACGATATATTTGCCGAATCTCGTTCTACCTCAAGCTTCAAGTTTCTAAATTTAGAGCCACTGTAGCCTTTTGCTTTAGACTCGTGGAGCTCTTTAAGTTTATCGTCCCATTCGCGAATGGTAACGACCGCTGTTGCATCTACCGCTCCTGTTATATTTACATAAAGATAATCGATACCGTCTTTCTCAATGTAATGGTCAAAATAATATTCCAGTTTAGAGGGGTCTGCTTTTTCAAGTAGCGAAGCCAGTTCTTCTTTGTAAGCATTTGTTTCCGGCGCATTATTAAGTAAGACTGTATTCGGGGCTTTCTCTTCGGTTTTTCCGCAGGCTACGGTTAATGTTACTGCGGCAAGAGCTAAAAATTTTGTAAGATTTGACATGCGGTTGGTTTTAATACAACAACGTAGCGTTACTTAAGATGTTGTGTTTTCATTTTACCGATAAATAAATATCTACAACAGCATTTTCCCAGTCGGCGCTAAGTTCGTTGTATACCTCAAAGTCATAACTGTAAGCCCTGTCTATATCCGATTTCCATATTTCCTGCCATGCATTGGCAACGCAGTCGGGCATTTTACCTTTAGCGGTAACTACAGTATAGTTTTGATTTGGAATATAAATGCTTTGTAAACCATCTGGGGTTTCTGCATCAGCGTCGACTTTGCAGCCTAAAAAGAAAGAATAAGGTTGTGTATGGTCGCCATCATACTCAAAATATACCGCATAAATATCCGAAGATAGTTTATTTGTAATTTTATTGGCAACAGCCTCGCCCATAAATTGTTGCCAAAGGCTGCCGCAGTCTATAGCTGCCTGACCATTGGCATTAAAAGTTTTTTTGTCGAGTTTAAGGCCGGTAAGTTTAAAGGATTCTTTTGGTGTCATTGGTTGATTATGTTTACTTATTAAGTACAATTGTATATTCCGTTCTATTTTTGATCTTTTTTATTACTTTAACCAAGTTATCATCATTGTCGTATTCAAAAGAAAACAGTATATCCGGTCTATCAGTTATATTTTTAATCTTGGTACCATCATCATATTCAAAGTGGTAACCATGAGGGAAAATTCCACTAATCTGGCCTCCTGTATAATAAAGATCTACTAATCTGCCATTGTCATTAAATACTTGTTCGGGCTTTTTATATTCGTCATTCTCACCGGTTAAATATATAATTCGTCCTGTATTTAACTTATCTAAAATGTGAACATTGTTAAGGAAATAAAATACCTGACCAATAGCATAAGTTTCGTCAAAATAAGTTTTTTCCTTACCGTAATATTGAAGAGGTATAGTTTTTTTTAGAGTATCCGTTTTTGTGGCAGTAACAAGTTTTCTTTTTATTTCTGAAAAGGTCGATTTATTTTCTTTCGGCTTCATCTCTTCATATTCATACAGTTGTTTTGTATCGATCATCTTCGATTCAAAATCTAATACATATTTTTCAGAGATAGTTCCATAAGTATTTTTATATCCTTTAAGTATGGTAATAGTGTCGTTTTTTAAAAGGTACTCTCCTTTAACCTCAGTTTCTCCAAAATGTCCACCCGATGTTCTTGTGAATGTTCCATTTTTTAAAAAATGAAATTCCCAAAATGTATCTCCCCAAAATGATTCAAAATTTTTATTAAAATTTTGTGCAGATAAGATATTAGTAAAAATAAGTAAATAAAATAAAGTTGCTTTTTGCATATGACATTAAATAATATCAAATATAGAAAATGCAACCCACAAAAAAACCGCCAATCGGCGGTCTTAATTAATATCTTCTCATTTGTGTTTGAGGGCCCTTTTTTAACTGGGTCTTCATCATGGTAATCTGTTCTTTCAGCATTCCCTGCTTGTCGAGCTTTTTGGCATCTATTAAAAGTTTCTCGGCTTCTATCTTACGGTTTTTGCTCATTGCAATACCGGCAAGGTTAAGTTTTGCCATTGCCATATCCTGGTCCATATTAAGGCCAAGCTCTACTGCTTTCTTTAAATATTTCTCGGCCTGTGTAAGGTTTGTTTGCGATAGCATAATACCTTTAAGGTAGTTGTAATATCCTTCCTGCTTAGCTACAAGGGCTGTGTGCGGGTCTTTTATTTTATCAAGGTATTTGTTGGCACCATCAAAATCCTGCTTGCGCAGTTTAAGGAAGGCAAGGAGTATCATTTCATTTTTAAAATAAAGGAATACAAAAATACCAGATAGTAGTAAAAGGAAAATACCATTACCTATATTACCTTCTACAAACTGCCAAATGGCTACTAAAACTATTACAGCTGTTAAAACCAGCTTCAGATTTTTATTAAACATAATTATGTATAAATTTGCAGTGCAAAGGTAGTAAAATTAAAGAATGCGATTAAATAAAATATTTTTTATAAAACTACTTGTAGAGAAAAAAAACCTTTGTATATTTGCACTCGGTTTTAGGATAGCTATACCGTAAGGCTAAAAGAATAAGATATTTCAACAAGATTTAAAGATACAAAGCAATGAGCAAGAGAACGTTTCAACCATCAAAGAGAAAAAGAAGAAATAAGCACGGTTTTATGGACAGGATGGCTTCTGCCAACGGAAGAAAAGTACTTGCTCGCAGAAGGGCTAAGGGAAGACATAAACTAACTGTTTCAAGCGAACCTCGCCACAAGAAATAATGTTTGAAAAAACATATATAAAGAAAGGTGTTACTTATTTTTAGTAACGCCTTTTTTTATACCTCGGTCTTAAAAAATCCCTGTTATATTATTTTCAGACCTCACCGCCAACCCCTCTCCAAATGAGAGGGGAGCCAAAACCTAAAACTTCTATTTTTAAGTGAATAAATATCTACTTAAAAGATGACGTGTGAGTGAAGTTTCTCCCTCTCCTTCGGAGAGGGTTGGGGTGAGGTTTGAAGCTGAGATATCAGGAGTCGAAAAAAATATCGTAAATTTGCATACCCTTAAGCGGGTACATAATAAACACAACTACAACACATACAATGCCTAAAGACACTTCCATCAAATCTGTTTTAATTATCGGTTCGGGCCCCATCGTTATTGGCCAGGCCTGCGAATTTGATTATGCCGGCTCTCAGGCCGCACGATCTATAAGGGAAGAGGGGATAGAAGTTATCCTTATCAACTCTAATCCGGCTACCATTATGACCGACCCTTCTATGGCCGATCATGTATACCTGAAACCGCTTACCACAAAATCGATAGTAGAAATACTTAAAGCACACCCTAATATAGATGCTGTTCTCCCTACTATGGGCGGGCAAACAGCTCTTAACCTTTGCCTTGAGGCAGAAGAAAAAGGGATATGGGCAGATTTTAACGTGCGCCTTATTGGGGTAGACGTTAATGCCATAAACATTACCGAAGACAGGGAGCAGTTTAAACAACTCCTTGAAAGGATAGGCATACCTGCTGCGCCTGCTAAAACGGCTAACTCGTTCCTTAAGGGTAAAGAGATAGCGCAGGAGTTTGGTTTTCCGCTGGTTATACGCCCGTCGTTTACGCTGGGTGGTACAGGGGCTGCTTTTGTACACAGAAAAGAAGACTTTGACAACCTGCTTACCTATGGCCTTGAAATGTCTCCCATTCATGAGGTGCTTATAGATAAGGCACTTTTAGGATGGAAAGAATATGAGCTTGAATTGCTTCGCGATAAAAATGATAACGTAGTTATTATTTGTTCGATAGAAAATATGGACCCTATGGGCATCCACACAGGCGATAGTATTACGGTGGCCCCTGCCATGACACTAAGTGATGTTACTTTCCAGAAAATGAGGGATATGGCTATCCTGATGATGCGAAGCATAGGCAATTTTGCCGGTGGCTGTAATGTACAATTTGCGGTAAGCCCGGATGAGAAAGAAGATATTGTTGCCATAGAGATTAACCCAAGGGTATCGCGCTCATCGGCACTGGCATCTAAAGCTACGGGATATCCTATTGCTAAGATAGCCTCTAAACTGGCGTTAGGTTACAACCTTGACGAACTACAAAACCAAATTACTAAGTCAACTTCGGCATTATTTGAGCCAACACTTGACTATGTTATCGTAAAGATACCACGCTGGAACTTTGACAAATTTGAAGGTGCCGACCGTACGTTAGGCCTCCAGATGAAATCGGTAGGCGAGGTTATGGGTATAGGCCGCTCGTTTCAGGAGGCGTTGCACAAAGCCACACAATCGCTCGAAATTAAGCGTAACGGGCTTGGCGCCGATGGTAAAGGCTATACCAACTATGAGCAGATTATTGATAAACTTACCCACGCAAGCTGGGATAGGGTGTTTGTTATTTATGATGCCATACAAATGGGCATACCTCTTAGCCGCATACACGAAATTACCAAGATAGACATGTGGTTCCTTAAGCAATATGAGGAATTGTACAGCCTTGAAAAAGAGGTGTCTAAATTTAAAATAGATACATTACCTAAAGAATTGCTTCTTGAAGCAAAACAAAAAGGTTTCGCCGACAGGCAGCTTGCCCACATGATGGGCAGCCTTGAGAGCGAAGTGTATAACAAGCGCGAAGAAATGGGCGTGAAGCGTGTTTACAAACTGGTAGATACCTGCGCAGCCGAATTTGAAGCGAAAACACCATACTACTACTCTACGTTTGAAGCTGAAATTCAGCGTGCCGATGGTACCCGTTACGTTCATAATGAGAGTATTGTTAGTGACAGAAAAAAAGTTGTAGTATTAGGATCTGGCCCTAACCGTATAGGCCAGGGTATTGAGTTTGACTACTCTTGCGTGCATGGTGTACTTGCCGCTGCAGAGTGTGGTTATGAAACTATAATGATAAACTGTAACCCGGAAACGGTATCGACAGATTTTGATACGGCTGATAAGCTGTACTTTGAGCCGGTATTCTGGGAGCATATATATGATATCATCCGCCATGAAAAACCCGAAGGTGTTATTGTACAGCTTGGTGGGCAAACTGCACTTAAGCTTGCCGAGAAACTGGACAGGTATGGTATTAAAATATTAGGTACCAGCTTTGATGCGCTTGACCTTGCTGAAGACAGGGGCCGTTTCTCTGACCTGCTTACTGAGCTTAACATCCCGTTCCCGCAATTTGGTATCGCCGAAAGCGCTGAAGAAGCTACAAAGCTTGCAGAAACTTTAGACTTTCCGCTACTGGTACGTCCAAGCTATGTATTGGGCGGGCAGGGCATGAAGATTGTAATTAACAAACAGGAACTTGAAGACCACGTTATCGATTTGCTAAAAAGCATACCGGGCAACAAGTTGCTTCTTGACCATTACCTTGATGGTGCCATTGAAGCTGAAGCAGATGCAATATGCGATGGCGAAGATGTTTACATTATAGGTATCATGGAGCATATAGAACCTTGTGGTGTACACAGTGGCGATAGTAATGCTACATTACCACCCTTTAACCTGGGTGAGTTTGTAATGCAGCAAATAAAAGACCATACCAAAAGGATAGCACTGGCGCTTAAAACGGTAGGGCTTATAAACATACAGTTTGCCATTAAAGACGATGTGGTTTACATTATAGAGGCTAACCCAAGGGCATCGCGCACGGTTCCGTTTATTGCCAAGGCATACGGCGAGCCTTATGTAAATTATGCCACTAAGGTAATGCTTGGCGCTAAAAAGGTAAAAGACTTTACCTTTAACCCACAGTTAAAAGGCTTTGCAATTAAACAACCGGTGTTCTCTTTTAGTAAATTCCCGGGTGTAAACAAACAGCTTGGTCCTGAAATGAAATCTACGGGAGAGAGTATACTCTTTATAGACGACCTTAAGGACGACCAGTTTTACGAACTATATTCACGCCGTAAAATGTATCTTACAAAGTAAATGTAGAGTCGTTGTATTGCAACGGCTAACGTATATATATATCATGAAAGCCTCACGCAAGTGGGGCTTTCTGCATATAAATATATATTTGCCGAAGGCAGAAGGATGCAAAGCTTTGTTCTTCCCAGGATTGTCATCTATGCAAAGTGGTTTACTTAGCTTCGTATCCTTTGTGAATGACTTTGTGCTCTTGGTGGTAAAAAAAATGAAGTATCTATAAACTGATATGTTAATAATTGGTTTAACATTATTGTAGAATTCCTGTTTATATAAAATCTATCTGTGAGACGCAAAGCATTTCGTTTTCTACCGGGAAATCCTGTCAATAACCTTATCGAGTCTCCTTTTATTGTATTGCTGCACTAATGGAGGATATACATGAAATATAATATTGCAAATAAGGATAGGGATTATTGCATCTTCATAATAACGTCTTTCGTGCATTACAATCACTGCTATAAATGTACATAGTAAAGCAACAAGGTGGCCAATTTCGGCAGTTGTCATTTCGCTTCTTAAGGCAATCAGTTTTGCTTTATCGGGGCGGCCTGCTATTTTCAGGGTTGGGTTTAAATCCTTCCAAAAGGATTTAACCAATACTTTTTTAAAAAGTATAACGCCCAGATAACGGTTGGCAGCCTCGCTTTTTATAAAATTAAGGTTTGATATTTTTGAGTAAAATGGCCTGCTCTTTATCGCATGGTTAACCGACAGCCCAATTATAGAGGCTAAACGTAAACGATATGGCGAAAATATAAGTTGTAAGCATGTGTATTTATTTGAAGCTATCAAAACACAAAATCCCCAAATTTGGGGATTTTAGTTTGCAGATGCAAAGCATTGTGTATGTATAAAATTACTTAAGATACTTTGCAAAGAACCCTATCATGCACTGGTATAATTCAATTTGGTTTTCTTCGTGCCCAAAACCATGCCCTTCATTGTACTTAACCATATAAGGCGTAGCAACACCCTTAGCTCTTAGTTTAGATACTATCTGGTCGCTCTCATCTATATTAACCCTTGGGTCGTTAGCGCCCTGGGCAACAAATAGTGGTTTGGTAATTTTGTCAATATTAAGAGCAGGAGATACCTCGGTCATAATTTTTTGGTCGGCGGCACTGTTTTCATCATACCACTGCTCATACACCTGCGGCAGAAATGGTTTCCAGTAGGCCGGGAACGATTTAAAAAAGGTAAACAGGTTAGATACTCCTACATAATCAATTCCGCATTTATAAAGATCGGGTGTTTTTACAAGGCTGCCCAGGGTTGCAAGGCCACCATAGCTTCCGCCATAAATCGCCACTTTGCTGCCATCAATAAAATCGAGTGTTTTGGCGTAAGCCACACCATCTTCCAGGTCTTCCAGCATTTTGCGGCCTATCTGTTTGTTACCGGCAACAAAAAACTTCTTGCCGTACCCGCCAGATCCGCGGTAATCTATTTGTATCGTAGCATAGCCACGGCTTGCAAACAGTTGTGTTTCGGGGTTAAAGCCCCAGTTGTCCCTAACGCCATAGGGGCCACCGTGCGGGTTAACTATCAGCGGCACTTTTTTAGATTTAGACGCCTCCTTGGGTATCGTTAGGTAACCGTAAATGGTAAGACCGTCGCGCGACATGAATTTAATAGGGCGCATCTCGGCCATATCGGCCTCCTTAAGCTGTGGCGCCAGGTTCATGATCTCCTTAAAAGTATCCTTAGCAATATCATATAAATAGTATGATCCATAAAGCCTGTCGCTGGTAACATACACAAGGCACTTGTCTTCATTATCTGTAACTCCGGTTATACTAAACTCTTTATCGCCAAACTGCTTTTTCATTTTGGCATCAATCTTTTTATATGTGGCACTTACCGGAATAATATGTTCTTTCTCGCCGCTGTAGTAATAATAATCTATCTCATAGCCACGTTTGCGTGATGTTACTAAGCCGCTAACATCAAACGTTGGGTTGCTGTATACCTTTTTAATAGTTTTTTTTAAGGCAAGGTCATACAGTATAATTTCTCTCGTGTTACTTTCTATATTGGTAACTACAAATGCATCGTTAGGGTTAGGAGTAGTATAGTCAAAGGCAATGATAGAGAAATCATCCTTCCATGTAGTTTGTATCACTTTTTCAAATGGTTTATCGTTGCCGGCCCTGTAGTACAAGGCGTTCTCTGTACCATTTTGCTGCTGCGTATACGCTTTCAGGTTACCGTCTTTATCAAAATCAAAACCGCCTATAGGATTAGAAATGTCTTTATTTTCAAAAAGTTTTATAGTTTCGCCGGTTTTAATATTAATTTTAAAAGGCTCAAATACCTGTGGGTTCTCCTTATTCATTTCAACAATCATGTAATCGGGCTGCTCCTTAAGCATTTTACTAATGCTTGCCTTAACGCCATCATAAGGGGTAAGGTCTTTCTTGTTACTGCCATCCAGGTCTACCGCATAAATATGAAAATTCTCGTCGCCGCCCTTATCCTGCATGTATATCAATCGGTTATTTCCTGCCCAGTTATAGCCACGAATAAGCTCATCCTTTTCTTCAATAATGCGCTTTACCTCGTTAGTAGTTGTATTTTTTACATACACATGGCTTTTACCATTAGCTTCTCGTTCCTTGTAAGAAAGGTATTGCCCGTTAGGCGAAAACTGAAACGAAAACTGGGACGGCTTTTTAAAGTAATCGGCAACGGTATATTTGTAGGTACCTTTTTCTGCTGCTGCCAGTTTTAATAATTCTTCTTTAGATGAGGCTAATGAAGGATTGCCCGGCTGTTTTGGTTTGGTATCCTGTGCACCGGCGATACTGATCACGGTACAGGCAAGGATGGTGGCAACTTTGTTTTTCATTGATTTTTTTGATTGATGATTAGATTATTAATAAATGAATTACATCAAATATAATAATTAAAATCTTACAGCATTAATGTGGCTCAACTATAAGTCGGTAGTTTTAAGAAAATGTTACAGGCTGATGATAATTATCTTAAGTTGGTTTATTAATAGCAGCGCCAAATTTTGGAATGAATAGTTTCGCCTTTATCATTACATTTGACTACAATTTTGAACCAAATGGACATCCTGAAGAAAAAGGTAAATACCCACGCTAAAACTATAGACACTTCCGGTTTTGGAACCAATCCTTCAAGTTATGGCGGGCGATTTATCAATAAAGACGGGTCGGCTAATATAGAAAAGCGCGGCCTCACTTTCTTTAGCCGGATAAGCTGGTACCATACCATGATCAACATGTCAGCCTGGAAGTTTTTGGGCTTGCTTGTGGCATTTTATATGGTTGTAAATTTTGTTTTTGCGATGCTGTATTATGCCATTGGTATAGAGTATCTTGATGGTATAGACCCTACGGGCAGTGAGTGGCTAAAATTTGGCAAGGCCTATTTTTTTAGTGCGCAAACATTTACTACAGTAGGTTATGGGCATATAAGCCCAAGCGGATTTTTAACCAGTGCACTCTCTGCAGCCGAGGCATTAACCGGGCTGCTAAGTTTTGCTATTGCCACAGGTTTATTTTACGGCCGTTTTAGCAGGCCAAAGGCATTTGTTAAGTTTTCGCACCATGCCTTAATCACGCCCTATCGTGGCGGTATGGCTTTAATGATACGGTTGGCACCATTTAAAAACACCAAGCTTTTAGACGCAGAAGCCCGTACTACTCTCGCTATGACGGTTACGGGAGAGGATGGTATACCTGTAAATAAATTTTATATGCTTCCGCTTGAAATAGAAAGGATTACTGCATTGTCTTTAAGCTGGACACTCGTACACCCCATTACAGAACATAGCCCTTTTTATGGTTTTACTAAAGAAGATTTTGCTGCCGCTGAAGGAGAAGTTATTGTGTATATAAAAGCTTTTGATGATTTGTTTAGCAATACTGTAGCCATAAGTACATCCTACACATTTGATGAGATTATTTATGGAGCTAAATTTGAAATGATGTACTCTGAAAATATGGACAATACTAAAACGATCTTATACCTTGATAAACTTAATACTTATAAAAGTGTCGAGGTGGAATAAAATCGTATACTAAGTGAAAGCTTGCATATTCTAAGTTGAAACATGTCTATACTAAACAGTTAGGGATTACCGATTTTAATTGTTGTTAATTTGTTTAGACAAATTATACACGTAAACAATACAACAAATGAAATCAAAATTACTTTCTTTAATGTTCCTTTTCGGAGCCTTTACCATGAACGCACAGGAAACCATCATGATCAACTGGTTTTTTAATGTTCCCACTGCTCAGGCAAGTATAACCGTTAACCAGGGTGATACTGTAATGTGGATGCTTACCGACAGTATGCCCCATACGGTGGAAACATCTACGGGAGCAGTAGAATCCTTTAGCAGTGGTAACCTTCCCGCAAGATCTTCATACTCGCATACCTTTAATACGGTAGGGACGGTACCTTATATTTGTGCTTACCACAGCAACATGAGGGGCACAATAACAGTATCTGCCGTTGCAGGTGTTAAAGATGTAAAAGCTACCAAAATTACATTTTCTCCTAACCCGGTAAACGATATACTTACCATAAACGCTAAAGATATTATAGACCAGGTAAGTGTTAATGATCTTACAGGCAGACAGGTTTTAAGCAGTATGGCAAGCACCCCTGTAGTTAAACTATATATGGATAACTACCCTGCAGGAACTTATGTGGTTAAAGTAACATCGGGTGGGAAGACAGAAAGTATGCAGGTTATAAAACAATAATTTTACGCTTCTTTACAAACAGGTGTTTTACAACGAAGGCTCCGCATTTGCGGGGCTTTTTTTTCTGGTTTTTTTCACAAATGAAGGAGGAATTGTTTGTATTAATCGATGTAATTTTGCTCACTTAATATTTACAACAAACACTTACAACACTCTTAATTTTTAAAAATGCTATGAAAGCAAAACTATTTTTTATGCTTCTTTTGGGAGCAGTTTCTTTAACTAATGCACAGGAACACACAATTACATGGGCATCAAATATACCACAGGATCAGTTTAGTATAACAGTAGAGGTTGGTGAAACTGTTACATGGGTTTGTTCAGACTTTTTTCCGCACTCTATAGTTAGTACCGGCGGTGCCGAAACTTTTAACAGCGGCCCATTATATATGAACAGTTTCAGCCATCAGTTTGAAAATGTAGGGGCGACAACTTATTGGGATGGTACATTTAGAACGCAAATGCAAGGCACGATTACGGTTACAGCCGTAGCGGGTGTAAAAGATGTTACGAATACTACATTTAGTATGTACCCTAATCCGGCCACTGATTTTGTCATGCTAAAAAGCAACAATGTTATTGATGCTATCACGATTTATGATATGACGGGCAGGCAATTGTTTACGGCAAAGGCAGGTGCAAATTTAGTAAATGTAGCTATGGCCACTTATCCTGCCGGAACGTATATGGTTAAGGCTAATGCCGGTAAGGCTGTTAAAACAATGGCTGTAATAAAGCAATGATGCTTAATGTAAAAAAATCAGGATACTCTACTAAAAAAGCCGCTCTGTAGTGGAGCGGCTTTGTTGAATTATTTAGTTATGGTCTGGGTTCTGTCCGGGCCTACAGATACCACTTTGATAGGCAATTCAAGTTGTTCTTCAATAAAGGCAATGTACTCCTTAAACTCAACCGGAAGCTCGTCAAAATTCTTAATTCCGGTAAGATCTGCTGCCCAGCCTTTTTTCTCAACAAAAATAGGCTCTACATTTTCAGGCTCAATGTTATAAGGGAAATAATCCGTTTCAACACCTTTGTATTTGTAGGCAGTACATACTTTAAGGGTTTCAAAGCCCGAAAGCACATCGCCCTTCATCATGTATAATTGCGTAACGCCGTTTACCTGTACTGCATATTTAAGAGCCACAAGATCTAACCAGCCACAACGCCTTGCACGGCCTGTAACAGAGCCAAACTCGTTACCCACACGTGCCATAGTAGCACCATCTTCATCAAACAATTCAGTAGGGAAGGGGCCACTGCCTACACGTGTAGTATATGCTTTAAATATCCCGAACACATCTTTTACCTTGTTAGGGGCAATACCCAGGCCGGTACATGCACCTGCCGCAGTAGTATTAGATGATGTTACGAACGGATAGGTTCCAAAATCGATATCAAGAAGCGATCCCTGTGCACCTTCGGCAAGAATGGTCTTTCCTGCTTTCATGGCTTTGTTAAGGTATTCTTCGCTATCTATAAAAGTAAGTGTTTTAAGTACTTCTACCGCTGCAAAAAACTCAGCCTCAAGTTCTTCAAGGTCATACTGCAGGTCTACATCATAAAACGCTATCATGGCCTGGTGCTTATCTGCAAGGGCACGGTAGTGGTCTTTAAAGTTATCAAGCTCTATATCGCCTACACGGATGCCGTTCCTGCCGGTTTTATCCATATACGTAGGGCCAATGCCTTTAAGGGTAGAGCCTATTTTTGCTTTACCTTTAGACGCTTCACTGGCAGCATCAAGCAGGCGGTGGGTAGGTAATATAAGGTGCGCTTTGCGAGAAATAAGAAGGCGCGATTTAATATCGATGTTAAATTTCTCCAGGCCTTCCAGTTCTTTCTGAAAAACTACCGGGTCCATAACAACGCCATTACCTATAATGTTAATCGAATTTTTATGGAAAATACCCGATGGTATCGTTCTAAGCACGTGTTTTATGCCATCAAATTCTAACGTGTGGCCGGCATTAGGGCCGCCCTGAAAACGGGCTATAATATCATATCCTGAAGTAAGTACGTCAACAATTTTTCCTTTGCCTTCGTCGCCCCACTGTAATCCGAGCAGTAAATCTACGGTCATTCCTTATTAGTTAGTTGTTTATGTTGTAATTATTGTTCGTTAGTATCCTTAAAAACAAAAACCAATCCTTATGCAGGGTTGGTTTGCTTTTGCTGTTTATAGTCAGCCGCTATTAACTTTCGGCTTTTTCTACCTCGGCAGCAGGAGCAGGTATTGCTTTTTTGTTGCCGTAAAGGTATAAAGAATGGTTATGAATTTCAATACCAAAAATTTCTTCTATCGTTTTTTTGATGCTTTGTATCCTTGGGTCGCAAAACTCAATTACCTCGCCGGTATCGGTCATGATAATGTGGTCGTGTTGCTTGTCAAAATACGATTTTTCGTAGTGTGCCTGGTTTTGGCCAAACTGGTGCCTGCGCACAAGCCCGCAATCCAGCAGCAGCTCTATCGTGTTATACAGTGTGGCACGGCTTACACGGTAGTTCTTGTTCTTCATTTTAATATAAAGCGATTCTATATCAAAATGTTCAAGGCTGTTATATATTTCCTGGAGTATAGCATAGCGCTCAGGTGTTTTCCTATGCCCTTTGTCTTCAAGAAATTTTGTGAAGACATTTTTTACAATATCCTGGTTTTTATTATTTTCCATGGTTTATTAATCAATGTACAAAGATAAGCTAATTTTTTTTAAGTAAAAGATTAGTTGGTTAAAAGTCAATCACTCTATTTTTGATGACGTTTATATAGATTCTGCCATAACCCCCTTTTGTTCTGTAAGGTTAAAGTTCTTACTGTTATTTTAGTATCAGATTTATTATGATTTTTCTCGTGTTCAAATTGTTTATATGCAGGATTTATAAACCATAAGTCAAAGTCTCCAACAAAACCATAAGGGCTCTTGTTTTCAGTCGAATATTCTATATCACAATTTATTATGGCTACCTTTTCTATAAGATGTTGAACGGATTTATGTCTAATTGGTAAATACCACTTTATTACAGGTTGGTTATTCCACGACTGGTAATTGATTATTAAAATTTCTGCTTTCTCAAAATCTTTCCGGATTGGCTTGTCTACTTGATGAATTCTTGTTACAGCAATTAAAGAGTAGCCAAATTCAGTATCCTTTGTGGCTTCAAGAACTACCGCGCCGCCATAATAACCATCAGCTAATTTGAAAGTTAAACAGTCACCTTTGTCAAAGGGAGGCTGCCTGATTATTTTTTTTCTTCTCGCTTTTGCCTTATTTTTTTCTTTTTGTAAATCATTCAAAAACTTTTCAAGTACAATTTTACGCTTTCTAATATCTGCTTCGCTTGCATCAAGTTGTTTCCAAATATTAATATCTGCATCTAAAAAAATTATTTCTTTGACCTTATTAAAAAGCAAAGGATCAAGTTGCTTACATTCCCATTGACATTTTGCTAACGCAAACCAAAAATTATTACAATCGGTAGTGTCTTCAATGGTTTCTCTGTTGCTTGAAATCAATTTTTCAGAAATCTCAAATACATCTTTACCTTCACTATAAAGATTGAAAAATTCGCTATAAATATCTGCATAAGTATCGTTAGAAGATACGTCTACACCCCATGTTCCCATAAATAAACACTAACTATTATAAATCCTTGTTACCTTATCTATGCCGTCAATTTTCTTAATGGCTTCAATAAGCTTTTTAAGCAGGGCATTATTTTGCACCACTACGGTAAGCTGCCCGTTAAAAATACCGGCATCGCCGCTTAGCGATATGCTTTGTATATTAACATGCATGTTGTTACTAATAACCTTGGTAAGCTCGTTAGTAAGCCCCAATGAGTCCATACCCGTAATTTTAAGGGTAGCCTTAAATTCTTCCTGAGACGAGTCTATCCACTTTGCAGGCATAATGCGGTAGGCATAATTGCTCTGCAGCCTTATAGCATTTGGGCAGTCTTTTTTGTGGACTTTTATCCCCTCATTAATGGTTACGAACCCAAAAACATCGTCTCCCGGAATGGGGTTGCAGCAACTTGCAAGTTTATAGTCCAGCTTATCTTCGTTCTTGCCAAAAACAAGCAGGTCATAATTGCGGCTTATCTCCTCTTTCTGGATTTGTTCCTGCGGGAGGTTAGGCGTACGCTTAATTTTACCTTTAAAGAAATTCATAAAGGTATTGCTCTTAAGCGCAGCATAATCCTTTAGTTGCTGATTGTCTATAGAACCTACACCCACACGGTAAAACAGGTCGAGGCTGGTTTTTAGCTTTAGGTAACTTACCAGTTCGTTTATAGAGGTTTCATTAAGCGTAATTTTAAGATGGCGCAGCTTTCGGGTAAGAAGTTCCTTACCGTCTTCGGCAATTTTTTTAGTGTCCTCATTAAGAACATTCTTTATCTTGTTCTTGGCGCGCGATGTGGTAACATAATCCAGCCAGTGCTGGTTGGGCTTTTGGTTCTGGGAGGTTATAACCTCTACCTGGTCGCCACTGTTAAGCACATGGTTAAGAGGCACAAGCTTGCCGTTTACACGCGTACCACGTGTTCGGATGCCAATCTCTGAATGGATGCTGAAAGCAAAATCCAGCGACGTAGCCCCCTTGGGCAGCGATTTTATTTCGCCCTTTGGTGTAAATACATAAATCTCTTTAGCATAGAGGTTCAGTTTAAAATCCTCCACAAAGTCTACTGCATTACCCGACGAATTTTCCAGGGCTTCCTTAAGCAGGTTAAGCCAGGTTTCCAGCCCGTGCTCCTCTGTATTAGCGCCCTGTTTGTATTTGTAGTGGGCGGCATAACCCTTTTCGGCTACTTCGTCCATGCGTTCGCTGCGCACCTGTATCTCTACCCAGCGGCCTTTAGGCCCCATAACGGTAATGTGCAGCGCCTCATATCCTGTTGATTTAGGCGATGATATCCAGTCCCTTAGCCTGCTTGGGCTTGGGCGGTAATGATCGGTCACTATCGAATATATTTTCCAGGCGAGGAATTTTTCGTCGTGCTGGTTTTCAGATTTATAGATAATACGAAGGGCAAACTTATCGTACACTTCCTCAAAGCTTACGCCCTGTGCCAGCATTTTACGGCGAATGGAGTAAATAGACTTTGGCCTGCCTTTAATAGTGTACTCAATACCTTCGCTGTCCAGCGATGTTTTCAGCACGTCAGATATTGCCTTGATGTAAGCATCCTGTTCCTCTTTGGTTTCCTTCATTTTACCCACAATATCGTGGTACACTGCCGGCTCAGTATATTTAAGGCCAAGGTCTTCCAGCTGGTTCTTTATATTATATAAACCTAGGCGGTGGGCAAGGGGTGCATAAATGTATAAGGTTTCAGATGCTATTTTGGCCTGTTTATAATCGGCCATGCTTTCCATAGTCTGCATGTTGTGCAGGCGGTCGGCAATTTTTATAAGTATTACGCGCACATCATCATTAAGGGTAAGCAGCATTTTCCTGAAGTTTTCTGCCTGCATGCTTATCTCCTGATCGGTCTTAACCTGTGCAATCTTGGTAAGCCCCTCAACAATTTGTGCAATCTTGGGGTTAAACATACGACGAATATCGTCTACAGTAATATCAGTATCCTCAACTACATCATGCAACAGGGCAGAGGCAATAGAGGTGGCACCAAGGCCAATCTCCGACGCTACAATTTTAGCCACAGCAATGGGGTGAAAAATGTAAGCCTCCCCACTTTTGCGCCGCTGGTCTTTGTGGGCATCTACAGCTACATCAAAAGCCTTACGTATCAGTTTTTTATCTTCCTCTGTAAGAGTTTGGTAACTAATGCGCAGCAATTCCTTATATTCCTTGGCAATCGCCTTATTTTCCTGTTCTATATCGATCTCTATCATATTGTTGTGCATCTGCTTTAAAAGTAATGATATTTTTACGAAATCCAAAATGAAAAATAAAGATTCTGTCTATAGTATTATAGGCAAATTGCTAATGTTTAAGCAATATAACGCAAAAATATTTTGATAAGTAAGCGGCAATCTTAAGCGCATTTTTACAAACGCTTGTCCCGCTTTCGCCTTTATCCCTTCGCTGCGCTTCGGGGATATCGGCTCTATCGGGGCTAAGAGTCATGGCTTGTCCGTTGAAGCTCAACCCCAGCCCCTCTCCTTCGGAGAGGGGAGCAGATACACTCTTGCTTAAGGCCAATAGGTTTTTCATATTTAACTCCGTCGTTGGCTCCCCTCTCCTTCGGAGAGGGGCTGGGGGTGAGGTCAGTAAGGTTAGGGGAATATCCACTCAATATTTCCAAAAGTTGAGGGGAGTAGCAACATTCAAACTCAATTGTAAAAAATTCTGTTAAGTAACTCCGTCCCTGGCTCCCCTCTCCTTTGGAGAGGGGTTGGGGGTGAGGTCAAATAGGATTTATACAGGTGTATCACTCGATATTTCCAAAGGAGAGGGAGTAGCTACACGCATGCTTAGTAGCAAAGTTTTTCAGAAGTAACTCCGTCGTTAGCTCCCCTCTCCGAAGGAGAGGGGCTGGGGGTGATGTCAGTAATGTTAGGGGAATATCCACTCAATATTTCCAAAAGTTGAGGGGAGTAGCAACATTCAAACTCAATAGCAAAGATTCTGTTAAGTAACTTCGTTCCAGGCTCCCCTCTCCTTTGGAGAGGGGCTGGGGGTGAGGACTTTTAGAGAAATTATTTATTTTAAAATTGTATTCAGAAGATAGCTCATTTGGAGAGGGTTAGTCATAAGATAAGTTATTTAATAGATTTTGCTATTGATTGAGTGTAGCTACTCCCCTCTCCTTTGGAGAGGGGCTGGGGGTGAGGTCAGTAATATCATAATCCACTAAATCCTTACCATCTGCGTTCCACTAAACGCAAAAAAGCAGGGAAATAACTCCCTGCCTTAACGAACTAAATAACAAAAATGAGTATTATAAACCTCCTGAGGCATTTACCCTTTGCCCTGTAATCCATCCCGCATCGTCAGATGCAAGGAAGGTTACAATACCGGCAATGTCCTGCGGCTGTCCTAAACGGCCCAGCGGTGTTGTGGCTACAAGCTGTGCTTCAAAATCACTGCCTATAACTCCTGCGGTATGTGTGCCTTCGGTTTCTGTAATACCCGGCGATACGGTGTTTACCCTTATTTTCTTAGGGGCAAGCTCCAATGCCAGTGTTTTGGTAAGTGTATCAAGCGCACCTTTTGTAGATGCATATACTGCTGCATTTGGGCTTGGGCTGGTGGCTATTACAGAGCTTATGTTAATGATGCTGCCGCCTGTTTCCGGAAAGTGTTTTAACGCTTCGGCTGTGGTAAAGATAGGGCCCAGCACGTTAGTGTGAAACTGCCTGTTAAATTCTTCGGCCGTTACATCCTGTACGGGATCAAATTTATAGATACCGGCGTTGTTAACTACAATATCTATGCTGCCAAAGGCTTCTTTTGCCTGGCTAAAAATGCGTGCAATGTCTTCGGTACTGGTTACAGATCCCTGAACGGCAATGGCATGGCCACCGTTTGCCGTAATTTCGTTTACCGTTTTATCTGCACCCGCTTTATCTGATGCATAATTTACCGCAACTTTTGCACCTGCAGTTGCTAAATCTTTTGCTATACCGGCTCCAATTCCTTTTGAAGCTCCGGTTACGATGGCTACTTTGCCTTCTAATTTTAAACTCATCTTGTACTGACTTAAATTTTTAAAACATTTATATATTTAAATAAATCAATGTATTTTATTATAGCTTATTGCTCTTATCCAAATACACAACAAATGTATATCTATTAATTGATATATTTATATTTTTCTATGTATTTTTTTCAACAAAAAAAATTATTGCTTAAGAGTATTTAAAAAAGTAATGTAGCTGTCGAGTATTTCGTTGTCTATACTGTATTTTATGTTGCGGCCTTCTTTCTCTGATATAAGAAGCCCTGCATCTCCCAGTTGCTTAAGGTGATGCGAAACCGACGGTTGTGCAAGGTCTACAAGTCCGCAAATATCAGCGCATTGCATCCACTCCCGTTGTTTAACTTCCTGAAGTATGCGCAGGCGGGTGGGGTCGCCCAGCGCTTTTGATATGCGTTCTATATCTTTAGCTTTCATAGTAAAATTTATATATGCAAATTTATCAATTTAAATGACACGATAGTGTTAATATGCTTATAGGGTATTTTATGACACTAATTTTCACTTATTAACTTTTAATCAAATGAGGTGCTGTATGGGCTTAAAAGAAAATTAGTTGAAATAATGGCTTCAGTGATTAGAATTACTATTTTTTTACCTTTGCAGCACAGATTACAACTGTATTTCGATAGATACTTGCCCTGCAATCTTTCTTCAGATATTTGCTTTACACAAAATTTATGTGTTACGCATCGCAACAGATTAGACGCAAAGTGTTCGACTATAATGCCTACATACAGGGCCGCCTAAGGGGCGAATATGTTGTTATTTACCATACAGTTGTTGAAGAGCCTAAAGAAGTTCCTGCCGATATTCTGGTGGATATAACAATTGTGCCCGTACCTGACACAATTGCTGATATACATGATAGAGTTGTAATTTTTAATGCGCTGAAAGAAAGCAAAACATTGCCATCTTTAATTTGGAAAAGTACCATTTCCTGCAGTGTACCCATAGGTTATTACTATAGTATAAATCCCATGCTATTTAACAACATAACTTCCGCTAATTGCCGGGGCGCTCCACAAAAATTGTATAATGGTTTTAATTTTTTCAGCGGCTAAAAACCGGGGCTGGTTTCTGTTGTCTTAACCGTTCTTTGACATTTTGAAATATTTATGAGTGTACATGTAGCTGAGCCCCGGCGGGGCGAAATGTTTATAGCATCACATAAACCATGATTTTTTGAGTCCGGAGGAACGGCATGTAAAATTATGCCGCTCCTCCGGAGCTCTAATCCGCACGATTAGTAGTTTTCTATAAACATGCCGTTCCTCCGGAACTTAAGATGATACAACTCCGGCATACTCCGCCATTCAGTTTACGTACAGCCCTGTGTCCTCCCGGCTTTAGTCGGTTTTCCTTGTGCCCTTAGTGTTTTTGTTGGCTGTAATTGGCCTGGTGGTCTTTGTGGTCATAATTTAGCTATGTCTCGCTCCTCCGGAGCTCTAATCCGCACGATTAGTAGTTTTCTATAAACATACCGTTCCTCCGGAACTTAAAAAGAAGATACAACTCCG